>Ga0307985_10000193_pt1 | contig 36004 bp, 53 predicted proteins | sample EllFjometageno80_FD_203155 | JGI IMG/M metagenome (GOLD analysis project Ga0307985, IMG submission 203155) | Marine microbial communities from Ellis Fjord, Antarctic Ocean - #80 | ecosystem: Environmental > Aquatic > Marine > Unclassified | place: Southern Ocean | collected 2014-10-09 | reverse complement strand
TCGCACTAAGAATAATGTCAAGTATAGTAACAATTGGGATTCAATCTTTCGAACTAATCAAATTATAGAAGGTCTTGAACCAGCTGAAGTATATGAAGAACGCAAAGAACGAGTAATGGCTCCGCATCGTTCAAAAGATACTGAACCCACAGTCAAGAAAAAGAAAACAGTCTTCGATAAGTCAAAGATGAAATACTCTGATGGCGATAACACATAACCTTAGATCAAAATGTTCTAAGAAAACAGTGTACAAACCTATCAAATAGTGATATAATAGTTCTAAGTTAATCAAAAAGGAAATAGATATGAAGTCGTTTCAGTCGTTTCAAGAAGCAGCAATTCCAAAAATCAAATGGAAAAAGGTTTCAGATGGATTTGGCCGTGCTCGTGGCGGTGGTTCAACTGAAAGGTTTAAGTGGCTATCTCCTGATGGACGCTTTGAAATCACTCGTGCAACAGACCCATCGTTATACGGTAAAGGTCGCAACGGCAACTCAAACAGACTTGTATGGAAAATATCTGATAAAACAGATGAATTACGGAAAGCATACACTCGTTCATTCGATTCTGCAGCTAACGCAAAACGTGCTGCAGAAATTATAGTAAGTAAAGAACAAGGGAAATAGCGTGGAAAACATATATGATGGACTTTTAGGTGGTGGCCAATGGGTCTCTAAAAGTAAAATTGATAGTCGCCTTTATGAGACAGATATTGTTGATGGTATTCTTTCAAATCCCGGAGAAACTCGTACTAGAGAGCAAATTGAACTATGTTGTTCTATTGGTTTAATCGGCGAACTTGCTGTTGCCTCTAAACTAGGAGGAATACTTAATCCTCAAGAGTTTGATCTTGCTGATCGTCACTCGTATGGATGGGATGTTCTAGATACTAGGCATGATCTTAAACTTGAAATAAAGAACCATGGAAAGAAGTGGTTTGATTACGCTAAGAAAGATCTGCAAGTGTTGTTCAGAAATATAGAATCTGGATGCATGGATTATATCGTAACAACTAAGGTAGTACAGCTTAAAGAAGAAGTTCCAGGTTTTCAAGTCTGGCCTCGGCTAGTAATCAATCCTAAAACCTTCCGTCGTTATCTTCACGATTCAAAAACAGATTCTACTAAACAATATTACAATCACTATCATGCCATGGCAGCAGGTGAATGTTTTGAATTTAATGAACATTTAGAGTGTAATACAGTGTACAAACCCGCCCAACCATGGTATAATAGTAATAACGATAAATTTGCTAAGGCTCAATAATATGAAATATGATGATAACAAACCGCAATATAATCTAATACCGATTGATGCAACACGTGAAGTTGCTGAAGTCTTAGGCTTCGGCGCTAACAAGTATGGTCCTAACAATTGGCGTGATGATGGTAATGTAACTGAATGGTCACGTACCTATGCTTCTATCCAACGGCATCTTAATGCATTTTGGAATGGTGAAAATCTAGATCCTGAATCTGGCTTAAGCCATCTTGCTCATGCAAATACTCAGCTTATGATTCTTATGACTCATATGTCTGATGGCCATCTTCATATGGATGATAGGTATAAAGCGCCTAATAAACAAAACGACAGTGTTTCTACTGAGCCACATAGTCCTAAAGTAGGATGGAATATCGCTGATATTAAAGACGTCAGAGACCTTACAGGCAATTCATTATGATACATCAATCATATCGTGTAAGTAGTATTCGTAGTGATTTTATTCACAATCTAGAGCATAAAATGTTTACTGTTGATAAAACAGGTGCTAAGATGATTGAAATGCTTGGTGCAACATTCCTTGCTGATGAAGCTAGCATCTTTGGCGTACCTTCAGAAGAATACATTAAAGCAGAGATAGACTGGTATCGTGGCCAGTCTACTAATATTAATGACATCTATGGTCCAGGTCGTGAACCACCAGCAGCATGGAAATACGCTGCAGATGCTCATGGTAACATCAATAGTAACTATGGTAAACTGATCTTCTCTAATGAATATCATAATCAGTATGCAAAAGCTGTAACAGAACTCATAAGAGATCCTGACACACGTCGCGCTGAAATGATCTATACTCGTCCTTCAATCTGGACAGAGTTTGATGAAAATGGTATGTCAGACTTTATTTGTACGAATGCTGTAACGTATTATATCCGTGATAGCAAGTTACATGCTGTAGTTCAAATGCGTTCTAATGATGTTGTCTTTGGATATAAGAATGATTATGCATGGCAGCAATATGTTATGAAGTCAATAATTAAAGATATTAACGATGGCACTGGTCCATTCCTTCATTCGAATATAACCTTAGGTGATATGATCTGGCAGGTACAGAATCTTCACGTATACGAGAGGCACTTTGATCTTGTCAAATAATCCATATATGTACAAACTTGACCCATACGTTAAAGTATCAAACAAATGGAATGATAGATACCTAGCACTTGCAAAGCAGGTTGCTGAATGGTCTAAAGATCCTTCACGTAAGATCGGAGCCGTTGCAGTTGGAGATAAAGGTCAAATCCTTTCTCAAGGCTACAATGGTTTTCCGCGTGGCGTAGACGATTCTCAAGAAAGGTATAATGATAGGCCTACTAAATATAAGCTAGTAGTGCATGCAGAAATGAATGTAATATACAATGCAACATATAATGGAGTTTCACTAGATGGAGCTACACTATATGTTCATGGTTTACCTTGTTGTTCAGATTGCGCAAAGGGTATTATACAAGTTGGAATTAAGAAGGTAGTAATGCCTGCTCAAGAAATTCCAGAAGAATGGATAGAATCTTGGAAATTAAGCCAAGCTATTTTTGATGAAGCAGGAGTTGGTTATGAATTCATTGACCAATAACGGAGGGAATTACAGTTGGAAACAATCACACTGGTGCTTTTAGTCACCGTACTGATTTGGTGTTTCGTGGTAATGATAAAACTTTATGCGGGACTTTGTAAGTCTATATTTGGCCTCTCTTATGAGGATACAATCAGACTAGTAGAATCACTTTATGTTTGGGTTCTATTGATATTAGGTATTATGTATTACGACACAATAATAGTGTTCTTTAAGACATTATTTTTGTAGATATAAGTGTACATTTCCTTAGAATCGTGTTATAATAGTTCTATAATACGATAAAATATACTAGGAGTTTTTTATGAAGGTTGCGTTTGTTTTTGGCAAAGGTATTGAAGGATGCGGCGTTACTAAAGGCGCTAACGTATTTGAGGAATGGCTTGTTAAACAAGGTCATGAATCATTAGTTATCGATTTTGATAATAATCACAAATTTAACAGATCAAAGGACACAACTTGGTTAGGTCCAATACTAAGGCTTAAATTAGAAGATACAGCTAACGCCGTATCAGAAGTTGTTGCTGAAGTTAATACTTGTGATATTGTTATTATTCACTCAATGCCTACACGCAAGCAAGGTAAATACATTGATCGTTTCCGCAATTTCGTTGCTGCGATTAAAGATCCTATTATTGTTACGCATGATCATGGTATTACCAAAAATAATATTAATATGATTCCGCAAGCTGCTGAGATTATGGCTATGTCAGACATCGGTGTTGTTCAGTCGTTTGAAGGATATGGTCGTAAAGGATACACAGCAATCGATCCAACTATGGATGACCGTATCATTGAAAATCCAATCTGGGTTCATACTGATGAATACGATCAATATCGTAAATCGTTTGAAGATCGTCGTAAGCACTTCTTGTATATTGGACGTATGTCTTCTATTAAAGATCCTGCACTAATCCCTCGCATTGAACCACATTTGACTGCAGACTGGGATTTATCTCTGATTGGTTGTGAAAAATCAATTGCGTCTGTTTCACATATAACTAACGACCTTGCTACAAATCCAGCGCCATATACAGAGACCTTTAAACCTCGAATCCTTATTCATTCTCTTCTTGTGAATGGTAAGTATTCTGTGCCTCCTAAGGAAATGGAAAAGGTTGGTGCACCTAACAATGTACGAATGAATAGTTATGATCGTTACATTTACTCTTGGGGTATGGAAAACCTTGGTGAGTCTATGGCTTCTTGGTGTGGTTATCGTCTAAGGGATCAAAGTGAGTATGGTAATCGTATGGAATATACTGTGATTGAATCATTCCTATTGACCGTTCCAGTTATCAGCAGACACTTTGCAGAAAACGCTCGATCACCTGAAGGTAAACTGTGGGGTGAATACTATGGACCTCTTGTTTCCGAAGCTACATGTGAAGCAGAACTTGCTGTAGAGTTAGAACGTATTTCTAATGATAAAGAAGAATGGGAAGCACGTACTAAAGCTTGTCGTGAACTTATCTACAAGTTTAATGATATTGACGTAATCGGTAAAAACTTTCTTAATTTTGTATTATCAAAAGGTAAAAGAAACGATAAGATAGATTTTGTAAAGGCTATATCAGATTACTTTCCGTCTGCAAGTGAACGTCGTGCTAATGGTGAAGTACTTATTACATCAGCTAAAACAGTAATTGAAAGGCTGGCACTTACACTTGTTGATGGAAAGCAATCTGCTGTTAAGCCACCAGCGATAGAGCCAGCAACACTTGAAGGATTTTTTTAATGTACCATAAACGAATAGTTGTAGATTTTGATGATACCTTAGCATTTCACCAAAACCGTAACTTTAATGATGCTCTTCCTAATCAACCTTTAATTGATAAGCTTAATAACTTATATGATCAAGGATGGCAGATTGATATTTTCACAGCTCGTGGATCTATATCATGTTCAAGTAGGCAAGAAGCAGCTGCCAAGTACTACAATAGCATAGCTAGCTGGTTGGAGGATCATAATGTTAAGTATAGTGATCTTTCATTTGACAAGCCTCTAGCAGCTTACTACATAGATGATAAGGGTATCCTACCAGAAGACTTTCTTAAAGTAAACATACGTGATCTTGAGGGTGGTTTATCTGGTGGTGAAATCTACACAGATGGTAAACTAGTACATAAGCAAGATACTAGAGCTCATGCAACAGGTGATTGGTTTTCTAAAGCAAAGGGTATTGCCACACCAAATGTACATAGAATCGTTGGTGAAACTATTACTATGGATTACATCGAGCACGACGAAGGTTACTTTGATGATAACTTTCATATGGCTCTTGCCCTTATTCAAAACAAGCTTGATGCTATGAAAGTGCTAGATCCACTACCGTTTCATTGGGAAGCAATAGACAATATAACTTATGAATCATATATAGATCGCATAGAAGCTCATGCTATCAATTCAGGCCAAGAAGAACTGATCGATAACGTAAGTGATATGCGCGCTCTTAGAACATACAATAGAACGTTTGCACATGGTGACTTCGGTATCAAGAATATGTTATTCAACGGCAAAGAAGATACTATGACGCTGATTGATCCTATTACTGATGTATTTGGTTGTACTGAAATTGATTGTGCTAAGCTTATTGCAAGTTTAGTTATTAACAATTACCGCCCAAAGCTTTATGTAGCAACGTTTGAATATCTCGCGCTGTTTAACGAGATAAATAAAGATCAGCTTATGGTGCTAGTTATCGCTGAGATTACTAGAGTTTATAAGTATCATCCTGACAAAAATCATATAATGGAGTGCGTGAAAAATGTTTGTAAACATTTCTAAAATAGCTAGTGAATTAAATATTATGCCGCCTGACGTCAAAATCGGCTTTACTTGTTCAACATTTGATTTATTACATGCAGGTCATATTGTTATGCTTCAAGAAGCTAAGTCAATGTGCGATTACCTTATCTGTGGGTTACTAACTGATCCAACGCTAGAGCGACCAGATATTAAAAACAAACCAATTCAAACCCCTTTCGAAAGATACGTTCAGCTTGCAGGTTGCAAGTACGTTGACGAAGTTATTCCTTTTTCTACTGAACAAGAAATCATTGATATGATTTTGACTATCCAACCTGATATAAGAATCGTAGGCGAAGAATACGAAAACACTGATCATACAGGTAAAGGGCTTTGCCCGATTCATTACAATAAGCGCAAGCATTCTTTCTCATCATCTGATTTGAGACAGCGTGTTCTTGATGCAGAAAATAAATGAAAATAACAGTGTACAATTCAAGGACTTTGTGTTATAATAGTTCTAATAAATGAAACCAGTAGGAGAATACAATGTCTGTAATGGATAGGCTTAAGAGTAATTCAAAGATTAAAGGTAGTGACATCCTCGCTAACTCTAAGATTTTTTCACAACAAGATTTTGTGAGTACACCAGTACCCATGATCAACGTAGCATTATCTGGCGATCCGGATGGCGGTTTAGGCTCAGGTCTTACTGTTCTCGCTGGTCCGTCAAAACACTTTAAAACATCATTTGCTTTGCTAATGGCTGCTGCGTATATGAACAAACATCCAGACGCAATCATGTTGTTCTATGATTCAGAGTTTGGCTCACCTCAAACATACTTCGAATCATTTGGTATTGATACCAATCGCATTCTTCATACACCTATTATGGATGTAGAGAAACTTAAGTTTGATATAGTATCACAGCTTGAAGCTATTGAAAACAAAGATCGTGTCATTATCGTTATAGATTCTATAGGTAACTTAGCATCTAAGAAAGAATTAGAAGATGCAAAGAACGAGAAATCAGTTGCAGATATGTCACGTGCAAAAGCTCTTAAAGGCTTGTTCCGCATGGTTACGCCATACCTTACAATGAAGAATATCCCATGTATCGCAGTTAATCATACCTACCAAGAGATTGGTTTGTTCCCTAAAGCTATCGTTTCTGGTGGCACAGGTATTTACTATTCAGCTGATAACATCTGGATCATTGGTCGCCAACAGAACAAAGTCGGCACAGAGATCAAAGGTTATAACTTTATTGTTAACGTTGAAAAGTCTCGCTTTGTAAAGGAGAAATCTAAGATTCCAGTTATTGTCACATGGGATGGTGGTATTGAGAAATACTCTGGTCTACTTGATATTGCAATGGCAGGTAACTTTGTTGCTAAACCTTCTGTCGGATGGTACTGTCGTGTAGATCAACAAACTGGTGAACTTCTTGATCCTAAATGCCGTGAGAAAGATACGCTTAGTAAAGAGTTCTGGGAACCTATCTTTAAAGAGACTAACTTGAAAGAATATATTCGATCGCATTATACTATTGGATTGAAGTCAATGTTAGGTGAAGAAGCAGAATTATTTAATGATGTACAAGCGGAGTAAAACAGTGTATAATATAACACAAGACGATTACAAATTCATTGAGCGTCCTGAAGATACGATGTACACAATTGAACTATTAACATCATCTTATGCTGGAACTAAGTACCAATATTCTAAAGTTTCAGCTAAGGTGAACGAAGACGAAGAAGATGCTACTTTGTCTTTCATGTGGGCGTTAATAGAAGGAGATGAAGGACTCACTGAGTCTGCTGATTTCCAGAACTATATTGGAGATGTGCTAGCTCATATACTTCAGGATGCATTTGATACAGGCGAATATAAGATAGGAAATGATGATGACTCCAAACGTACCAACAACGATCCTGCGGAACCTTCTAACGAATGATGAATACACTCGTAAGACTATACCCTTTTTAAAGAAAGAGTATTTTGAAGGTGCACAAAGGTTTGTATTTGATGAAATCTTAAACTTTGTAGGTAAGTATAATAAACTACCTACTCCTGAAGCGTTGTCTATTGAGTTAGACAACGCTAACCTAAATGAGCAAACCCATATTCAAGCTCATGAAGTTGTAGAAACAATCAAGACTCCTGTTGCTGATGATATTGGATGGTTGCTCGAACACACTGAAAAGTGGTGTCAGGATAGAGCAATCTATCTTGCCATCATGAAGTCTATTGAAATCATTGATGGCCGTGATGATCAGAACTCTAAGAACTCATTGCCTGAAATATTGTCAGATGCTCTTTCAGTTTCTTTCGATACAAACATCGGCCATGACTATATCAAAAGTGCAGATGCACGATATGAGTTCTATCATACTACTGAAGAGAAACTACCGTTTGATCTTGAAAAGTTCAATAGCATTACTAAAGGTGGTTTACCTAGAAAGAGTTTAAACATTGCTCTTGCTGGTACTGGTGTAGGTAAGTCATTGTTCATGTGTCATTGCGCAGCTGGTGCGTTAACTGATGGTAAGAATGTTCTTTATCTAACTATGGAAATGTCAGAAGAAAGAATAGCAGAACGTATAGATGCTAATCTCTTTAATGTTGAAATCGATCAACTTGAAAATCTATCAAAGAAAATGTTCGATGATAAGATCAATAAGATTTCATCTAAGACTCTTGGCAATCTAATTATAAAGGAATATCCAACAGGTTCAGCACATGTCGGTCATTTCCGTTCATTGCTCAATGAGCTCAAACTTAAGAAAGAGTTTATGCCAGATATTATCTTTATTGATTACTTGAACATCTGTGCATCTTCACGCATTAAAGGATTAAGTGGTAGTGTTAATACGTATTCCCTCATCAAATCTGTTGCAGAAGAAATTCGCGGCCTTGCAGTTGAATACAACGTACCAATTATGTCAGCGACTCAGACAACTAGAACTGGATATGGATCGAGTGATGTTGGCCTCGAAGATACGTCAGAATCGTTCGGGCTTCCTGCAACTGCAGATCTTATGTTTGCCCTCATCTCAAACGAAGAGCTCGAAGGACTTAACCAAATCCTTGTCAAGCAACTTAAAAACAGGTACAACGATACATCAGTCAACAAACGATTTATCGTGGGAGTGGACAGAGCACGAATGAGGTTATATGATGTTGAAGACTCAGCACAAAACCTAGTTGATGCTGGCCAACAAGCTGTTGTACCAAATACTAATAAGCCTAAGATGGACGTGAACGGCTTTAACTTTAATAATTAAAGGAAAATCAAATGAAGGTTAAGTTAATAGGATATACACAAGGCAGTCAAGATTCAACACAAGAAGGCCTTGATAATGTTGAAGACATGATTGCGTTCTGTGCAAGAGTATCTAACCCTACTAATCAGATAAACACTGAGACTACTACTAAACTGCTTAAGTACTTGGCAACTCATAAACATTGGTCTCCATTTGAGATGGCTTCTGCTACTATGGAAATTGAAACTACTCGTGATATTGCACGTCAAATGCTTCGTCATAGGTCATTCGCCTTTCAAGAGTTTAGCCAACGATATGCAGATCCTAGTGCTATGGGATACCCGTTCGCTTTAAGAGAAGCTCGATTGCAAGACACTAGTAACCGTCAGAACTCAGTTGAAGTAGATGATGAGCTTTTAGAACAACGATGGATTCAACAACAGAAGACCGTAATTGATGCTGCATCGTCTGCATATAGATGGGCAATAGATAATGGTATTGCTAAGGAACAAGCGCGGTGTGTTATGCCTGAAGGTAATACAATATCGCGTCTCTATATGCAAGGTTCTATTCGTTCTTGGATTCACTTCGTTGAGCTGCGTTCCTCTAATGGAACTCAAAAAGAACATATGGAAGTAGCGCGGGCAATAGGCGAAGCTATTGTTAAGATCTTCCCAACGGCAAAGGAGTTCATATCTAATGACTAATTTAATATCTACCTTTTATACTGAAAACAGTAGAGGAAGAGTAGAAGTGCATTATGAAAGTCATGGTGTACTATCTCATAAGTTTTATTCGCAAGAAGATTTACTTATGTTCACAGATACCTTAACGACTAAGAGTGTGACAGAAGCAGAAGAGCTAGCTGAAGATTGGGTATTAGGAATAAAAGAAATTCCTTGTTAGTATAAATAGTATAAGCTTAGACTAAATTGATCTAATAAACATGAAAATAACTGTTTACATCTCCTTACTATAGTGATATAATAATACTATAAATTGATGAGGAAAACATAACTTGCCGTCATGAAACGTTAACTATATTGTAAAAAGGAGAATAATGGAATATTTAGAAGAAATACTTATTATGGCATTATTTGGAATCTCATTGTGGGTTACCACAAATAAGGCCTTTGATGAAGGTGTAGTTGAAGGATCAGAGCTAACCTTAGCTATTTTAGAAGATAAAAAAATTATCGTTATTGATTCTAAAGGTACGGTTAAAGGTGGCACTGGTCAATCACCAAGATAAACTTGAAGTAAGGAAATAAATTATGTTAATAGTAAATACTGATACTCAAGACTGGCCTGCAGGTTGCCAAACTTCTGCTATGGTAGAAAAGATCACGATGTTGTTTCACCAAGGTCATTCTTTTGATAGGATATGTGAGATTAGTCGTGCAGATATAGCTTTAGTTGAAAGGGTTACAAATAACTTACAGACTTTAAACGAAATCTCACATCATTGAACACCATACAGATTAAGGGTGGTACTAGGTCTCAGAAGAGGCTTGTACTAGACATAGTTAATTGGTATCTTAAGAAAATGTTACCACGTGTGCGAACACTTGATATAACTATACGTCTTACTCAGTGTCAAGAAGATTCAGATGCGATGGGTTATTGTTTAGAGTTAGAAGACAATAGAACATTTGACATTGAAATTGATAAGAACATGAGAATGTTTGACACCGTAACAACGTTATGTCATGAGCTTACGCACCTTAAGCAGTACTATCGTAAAGAAATGGTCCATAAGAACCATGGAAGAATACAGTGGAAAAAGACAATGTATGGTATATACACTAAGTATAGTGAACAGCCATGGGAAAGAGAAGCATTTAGAATGGAGAAGCAGCTAGCACTAGAATGTTTTACAGAGATACTATGAAAAGAAAGGCAATTAAAAATAAAGTTCTTCACGCTGTCCGGACACCGGTCTTCAAAAGCCGTGTCTATAAAGACAGAAAGAAAGAAATGTATAAGACAGGTAAATACTTGGAAGAATAGTATTGATACACCCTTTTAAAACTCGCTATACGCGGGTTTTCTTTTTTGTATAAATAGTCTTAATACTACGCATATAGGCTATTTAATGATTACTTTTAAAGGATTTCTTGCCGAGAACATGGATAAAATTAGAGCTATCAAAGCAGCAGATTTAAATAAGTTTAATAAAGCTTTAGCTCCTTATGTCTACGCGTTGAAAGGCCGTCCTACTCAAAAAACAACAACAGTAGTTGTTAAATCTGCTGGCTCAGATCGTAAAAATGTTAAGGCAGAGATTGAAGCTAAGCTTAAGAAAGCAAGGCTTGATAGCATAGCTATTCCTGGTTCTAGCTCAGTAGGATCTACTGGCGCAACTGATATTATGTTTGGTGCGCATAAGATTCGTATTATATACAAACCCACATCTGGTGGTATGAACGAAACTACTCTTAATGCTACTATTACAGAACTTGCTCCAGCGCTTGCGTATATGAGCGGTAAAAAGAAGTTTCGTAATGCTTCTGAGTTTCAACAGTTCCTCATGACTGCAAAAGATAACGGTGTGTATGTAAACGATAAAGATGCTAAGGCAGGTAAAGCTTACGTTGAAATATTCCCTACATCGTCTAAGTATGCTGAAAAGATGGATAACGCCATGGCGGTATTAAACTATCTTTGGGAAGAGCACGCTAAGTCTTCTATTAAGCAAGTATACTGGGGATATAGAGCTAAACCAAAAGGAGTTATGCCAAGCCATAAAGGTGACCTGTTTATAGAATATACATCTGGTTCTATGTTAGGCGTATCTCTTAAAGCTGGTGGTGCAAAGACATCTGAGCCTCAGCTCAACACATATGTGAATAAAGTCTTTGATGACTTTGGCTATTCATCTAAGAAAGAAGTTCTTAAGAAAAAGGTTTATGACGAAATTCATTCTAAAATAGATCTTCCAATTAATTGGACGTCACGGTCTGAGAAGATTACATCTATCTCTAAGATAGAATCTCTTAAGGAAAAAGACCCAAATAGATATAATGCACTATACGACAATATGCTAGATGTAGTTCGCAACGGTCTTATTGATACGTTCAACACTTCTAAAGATGATACTATACAATATATTAAGAAGATGGTTATTAAGAAAGACGAGCAGGTTCCTCTCGTCGTGGTTAAAGCAATTGGAAAAAAGTTTAAGTTTGTAACCGACGAAGATGCTATAGAAACGTTTATACCTAAAGTTACTAAGATTAACGCATATAAGTCTACTTCATCTAAACAAGATTGGTTTGTAGATCTTATCGCTGGTCGAGAAACAATTACAATGAAAATGTCAGTAAGAACAAATAAAGTTCCACCTGATAATAAAATAGCTCAAGATTTTAACCTTGCTGTTAAGTTCAACGGAATCAAATAATGATTAATTTCAAATCACACCTTGTAACAGAGGCCACGTCAGGCAAGAATACCCACATGACTCATATTGAGGATCGTGTGATCTATGGTGGAGTATCTGGTGCGCGTGAAGCAATACAAGCATTAAGATCTATGCGTGACATGTTAGCAGGTAGTTCTAAAAGTACAACAGATGTAACGGTTAAATGGGATGGAGCTCCAGCGGTATTTGCTGGCATTGATCCTTCTGATGGTAAATTCTTTGTTGCGAAGAAAGGCATCTTTAATAAGAACCCTAAGGTATATAAGTCCCATGCAGATATTGATGAAGATACTTCTGGAGACTTAGCAACTAAACTTAAGGTCTCATATGATGAACTAAGTAAAATAGGTATCACCGGAGTTATACAAGGTGACTTAATGTTCACGTCAGATGATCTCAATACTGAGACTATTGACGGTGTTAAGTATTTTACTTTCCATCCTAACACTATTGTGTATGCAGTGCGTGCTGATTCTCCGGAAGCCAAAACTTTACGTAAAGCTAAAATGGGTATTGTTGTCCACACTTCTTACACCGGCAAAACGTTTGAAACTATGCGTGCCTCCTTTAATGTTAAAGCTTCTTCGTTTAAGAAGACGCCATCAGTGTGGTTGCAGGATGCTAACCTCAGAGATCTATCTGGAACTGCTACACTTACAAAAAAAGATACAGACGAAGTTACCCTGGCTCTTAGTAATGCTGGCAAGATCTTTAGTAAGATTAAAGGAACTGCACTCAATGATCTTTCTAAAAACGAAGAATTGTCAGGACTCATAGAAACATATAATAACTCGTTCACAAGACGAGGAGAATTAGTCACAAACACAACTAAGCATGTTGCAGGACTCATCAGATGGATCGAAGATCGGTTTGAAAGAGAAGCCGCGAAATTAAAGACACCTGTTGCTAAAGATCGCAAATTTGCTAAGAGAGATGACATACTTAAGTTCTTCTCTGTAGGTAACAAAGCTAACCTTAAAGCTATCTTTGATTTGCAGAATGCTATCGTAGTAGCGAAATTAGTTATTATAAATAAGCTTAATAAAGTAAATAGTATTGATACCTTTATTAAAACTAAATCAGGATTTAAAGTAACAGGCGTTGAAGGTTTTGTTGCTATCGATAAGTTAAAGGGTGGAGCAGTTAAATTGGTTGATCGCTTGGAGTTCAGCTATAACAATTTCTCCTCTGATGTTATTAAAGGCTGGGAAAAATAATCTCACTCCTAATGGGAAAAGAAAAATGCAAGAAAATACAGACAAGATTAAAGCTGAATATAAAGAGCTTAAAAAATCTAAGACAGCAGTTATTGATGAAGCTTATATTAGAGCAGTAGACTTTCAGAAGGCAGCCAAGGAAGTTGGCAAGCTTAAATCTGGTCTAGATCAAAATGCAATCAATCAAATATCTAAGCTACTAAATTCGATGTTTAAAAATTCATCTTTACAGATACGTGATAATGCTGTTCTAGCTATCAATAAGTTAAAGAGTAAAGTACAAAGAGACACACGTGTTTCCATCGATAAAATCCTTACCGCGAACAACTTGCTAAAGGGTGGAAATATTACAGTAGAATCCACGGATATGCAAGAAGCTTTGAACGTACAACAACGTATGAAGCTTAAGCAATCAATGCGCCGCAACAAAGCTAAGATTGCTATGGGTCGTAAGCGTGCTGCACGTAAGCTAGCCTCACCTGAAAAACTTCAAAAGCGTGCTGAAAAAGCTGCACGTACCGCAATGGTTAAGAAGATCTTAAAAGACAAAGATAAGTCTGATCTATCGTATGCCGCACGTAAAGGCATTGAAGATCGTTTGGCTAAGAAGAAAGGTCAGATCAAAACAATGGCCAAGAAGCTACTTAAGACCGTACGGCTTAAAGACAGAGCAAAACTTCAGAAGAAGCCTGGAGCATAATTCTATGTCATTTAAGTCTTTCGGTGAATATGTCACAGAAGCTACTAAAGAAATAACCGTTGCATGGGGCCGTTATAATGCCCCTACTATCGGCCATGAAAAATTATTTACTGCCGTACAAAAGGTAGCGCGTAATAGTGCGTACCGAATTTATTCCTCTCAGACACATCAGAATCAAAAAGATAAAGATGGCTATTATAAAGATCCGCTTGATTATAAGACAAAGGTAAAATATCTACGTAAGATGTTCCCGCGTCACGCTCGTGCGATGATCTATGACAAAAATATTAGAACCATGTTTGACTTAATGACAAAGCTTTATGATGAAGGCTTTAACAGAGTAAACTTGGTTGCAGGGTCTGATCGTGTTGCAGAATATGAATCAACTTTAAACAAGTACAATGGTGTTAAAGGCCGTCACGGTTTCTATAACTTTGAAGGCGGAGTAAACATTATTTCTGCTGGCGAAAGAGATCCTGATTCTGATGGTGCTTCTGGTATGTCTGCCTCTAAGTTGCGTGCATACGCATCAGCCAATGATCTTGCTGCTTTCTCTAAAGGTATTCCTAAAGGATTCAAAGACGGTCAAGCATTATTCAACGATGTTCGTAAAGGTATGGGACTTAAAGAATCTCACGATCACCGTCAACATCTTCAATTGCAAACAGTATCCGAAGAGCGTGAAGCATACATCCAAGGAGAGTTATTCGAAAAGGGTGATGCAGTAGCTATTAAAGAATCTGATGAAGTTGGTACTGTAGTAATGCTTGGTTCTAACTATGTCATCATTGAAATGACTGATGGTAAGAAACTACGTAAGTGGTTAGATGCTGTTGAAAAAGTAGAAGAAGCTTGTTGGGATTCACACAAACAAATCGGTATGAAAACCAAAAATGGTAAGCAAGTACCTAACTGTGTACCTAAAGAAGAATCTGATAAGAAGAAGAAAGGCTTCAAAGATTTTATTGAAGGTGACAAGAATTCATTGTGGGACAATATCCATAAGAAACGTAAACGCATTAAAAATGGATCTGGCGAGAAGATGAATAAGCCCGGTTCAAAAGATGCACCCACTGATCAAGATTTTAAGGACTCACAATAATGAAGATGACAGAAATACAAAAGATGTATCTCCGAGCTCGTGGGCGTTGGTCTAAGAATGCAGGTAAAGAAGAACAGAAGAAGAAAAATAAACAATTCGACGAGATTAGAAACGCTGAACGTGCAGGTGACTTTGGTACTGATAAGCTTACTAAGTCATATTGTGCTGATACCCCTGGCCAAACAAACGAAGCCAAGGGTGATATTAAAAAGGGTGATACTGTTCGTATTAAAAAGCAATACACAAACAGTTCAGCTGAAGCTAAAAGAGATTATATTGTAAAAGAGTTAAGAGGACCTAGAGTTCTTATTGCTCCAAAGGTATGGAATGGCGGTGGAGTTATTCCAACAGAATCCTTGAAAATCAATATGATTCAAAAGGCTGGAATGATTGAAGCATTTGAACCTCATATGATGTATGATCTTGATACTGGTAAAGCTTATAAAGCTGATAAAGAAGAAGATCATATTCGCATGAAGAAGTTAGGTTATTCTCATGAGAAACCTGATACAAATGAGGCACGAGGTGAAGACGCAAAGGGTCATAAGATTGCTACTGAGAAAGGTGCTGGTCTAACTCAAAAGGGTGTTGACGCTTATAATAAGAAGACAGGCGGTAACCTTAAGACCGCAGTAACAGGTAAAGTTAAAGCAGGAAGCAAGGATGCAGCTCGACGTAAATCGTTCTGTGCTCGTATGGGCGGAATGAAAGGCCCTATGAAAGATGAGAAAGGCAGACCAACCCGTAAGGCAATGGCATTAAAAAGGTGGAAATGTTAGATGGAGAAGAATGTTGAATGGGAAAAACGCCTAGATCGTATTGAGGAAAAGATGGATAAGATGAGCGAAGTCTTAGTATCTTTGGCACGCTTCGAAGAAAAGATGGACGCGTATAACGAATACAGAGAACGCTCATGGGAACGAATGAATAAGTTCTCAGAGAAGCTTGATGCAATTGAAAAGAAGTGCGATGATAATGCTCGTACTGTACATACTATAAATAAATTATTCTGGGTAGCAATAGTTGCTGCCGGGAGTGCAGTATCTGCTCATGTGTGGATGTAAATAAAAATCAGTGGCAGTAATGGCTTCTGCTCTAATTGAAAAACTAGTTATTTAGGAGAATACGGATGGATAATCCAATTGCAGAAGCATATGTAAAGATGCTTCAAGAACGAAAAGAAAAAGCAGCAAAAGATGCTAAGCTAGATGATGGCGATGGTATGGATCCTGTAGGTCAAGGTGATGCTGATATTGACAATGATGGCGATGTGGATTCATCTGATGAGTATCTACACAAACGTCGTAAGGCTATTAAGAAGTCTATTAAGAAAGAAGGTACAGAATCTTTAGATGAAGTACGTCAATTAAAAGACCCTAAGAAAGAAGTAATGATTGTTGATAAGAAAGGCAAGACAATGGTTATTGACAAGTCTAAGCAAGCTGCTTATCTTGCAAAAGGTTGGGGACTAGCTGAAGGTATTGAAATCGATGATGAAGAGGAATCTTCGGAAGTTGATGACCCTAAGGCAAAGAAGAAAGGCGAGAAGAAGACTGGTAGAACAGATCCTGCCGCAGCTAATGCACCATCACAAGATGATCGTGAAGCTGCAGCTGATGCCCCTGATCCTTCTCCAGATCCAGATGCAGAACCATCTGAGCCTAAAGAAAAGCCTGCACCAGCTCCAAAGAAAGCTCCACCTAAAGTAAAGAAAGAATCATTCGACTGGGATCAAATCTCAGAGATGACTGATGAAGAAGTAGATTCTTACATTGACACATTAGACGAATCACAGCTAAGTGATTTTGAATCAGAGATGAATGAAGCTGCTAACGCTGAAGGTGATGCTGAGCAACAAGATAAAGAGCAATTAGATTTCATTAGGAAGCATAGCGATAACGCACATATCGTTGATCGTCCTGATGCTGACAAACCTGCTGCAGCTGATGCAACTAAGGTTTCTAAGAAACGCCCTGGCGATAATGATAAAGGCGATAAGCAAGTTAAACGTTTAAAGGATGTACGAACATGAAAAAAGCCGGCTGGTTAAAAAACGGTATTGCAACGGAACATGGTATTGTAGATAGTAAAGGTACAATGCTTAAGCGTGGTAAGATGACAACTCATGCTATCCATGCATGGAATGGTATTAGTCCAGTAGTTGCCCCTGCCCCTGTCGTTGAAGAAGAAGAAGTTGATGTGGAAATTGAAGACCTCACAAAAGGCGAACTAGAAGAATTAGCTCGTACTTATGGTGTTGAGTTAGATAAGCGTGAATCAAAAGCATCACTTGTTGATTCTGTTAAAGCTTTGATAATGGGATAATCCATACAATATAAATAGTCCTATATCGTTAATTGTATAGGACTATTTAATGCAACTCTTTGATGAACTGAATAATGAGAATTTTCTGTTATATGCTTCTAAGCATTATGACAATAAACAATGTACGGAAGTAGAAGAGTTCTATGAGGACTTGAATCGCTTCAAATATTTAAAACGACTACTTCGAAGATACGAAAGTACCGGGGAATTACAAGAACGTTTGATATTGAACCATCTTATAGTACTCTTCAATGTGTTTAGTATAACTAATGCAAAGAAGATGGTATTCTTTAAAACAGATGTTGGATCGCTATCTACTTTAAAAACGTTTCTAGTATATTTGAACTATCTAAAAGAAGACGAATACGTTGAAATTCCTTTAGATACCCATATAATTAAAGTGTTAAGGAATCTATAATGGCATTAGTATCACGCGCAGCAGACCTCTATTACACGTACCGGTTTATCAAGGTATTAACTACACCTTGGAAAGAAACTGAGGCGTATGAATTAGGTTTGATAGATGAGAACGGCACTAGTATTAAGAAAGCTAAAACCTCAGATGAAAAAGACGCGTATACTATATTCTTTCGTTTGGCGTTTAACTTTAAAAGAATTCTAGAGAAACTACCATTTGGTAAGTCTCGCCTATCGTCATATGCTGCGGCATTATTCCTATTGCGCGAGCAAACAGGAATGACTGAAGAAGAGATAAAGGAAATCTTATCTAAGTTAGAAATAGATTTTACCCCAGATATTAAAGAGAATTTCTTCGTTCTTGACGAAGAATTACTTCCAGGCGTATATATACTACACCAAGATATTTTATCGCCTAAGACAGCAGAGCCAATTGCTAGAGCGGGTTCTAAGGTATCTGTAGCAGGTGGATGTCATGCTTCAGGTAGTATACTAGAAACTGCAATATATGAAGTCACTCACTTAGCAACTAAACAAACGGTCTTTGTGACCGCTGGAGACTTATACCGATGAACGAAGCAGAACAATGTAAAACCTCACTGAAGTCAATAAAGAAACGTATCAGTGAAGCTGCAAAAGTAATGGCTAAGAAAGGTGATTACGCATTTTCTAAATATCGAAATGGTGAAGTAGACGTTACATACAAAGGTAAGGTAATTGCTACTGGTGATTTTGATTCAGGTGCAGATGCTTGGTTCATGGATATTAAAGGTGTTAAAGGACAAAAGTCTTTTAATAGTCCTGGTGACGCTATCAAGTTCTTTATGAAGAGCAAGCTTACTGAAGTCGATGAAGATGCTCCTGTCAATGCAACAGGTGATGCTGTTGATATGACTCCGGGTAAAAGAATCCCTAAACCATTAAAGCGGTTTAAAGAACATTTAGAAGAAGCTTTAGGTGGAAGTGCTGTCAATCCTGAGTTCACAGCTCAACGTGCTGGCGAATGGGATAAACGTAAAGGTGCTAATGCACATTCCGATATTATGACAGATGATCTAGGTATATCTAAACGTGACATCGCATCAAAGCCATACACTGCGTACTATTGGGAAAATGCTAAGCGCATAGCAGCTGTTCCCACCTCGGACTTTCATTATAAAGCCTATTCTATAGATAAGAAGCACATTGAATATAAAGATAAAAGCTCTAGTCTTCCTTCTAAGGGTCCAAACGAGTTTGTTACAGTTATAATCTCAGCCAAGGTTCAAGTGCTTTGTGCAATTATTAAGACTAACGAAAGTGATTCTAGTTTTAGTCCTAGCGTCATGGTGTTTATTCCTGGACAAAAAAGATCTTTACCAATGAAATTCAAGCCTAATACCACTTCACAAGAAATCGTGAAGGCAATAGCTAAGAAGCATGGCGCAGCACTTACGGCGGCATACCGATGAAACGGTTTAAAGAACATTTAGAAGCTTTGCAAGAAGCTTTACCTAAAGGTGCTATCGCAGGATTTGATGGTGGTGATGACTACGGTGACATAGTGATATATAAAGACGGATCTGGTTTTTATGCTGATGGTGAAGAAAGTGATTTTAAAGTAAAGAATATGAAAGAACTCAAACAGAAACTAAAGTCTATTGGTATCAACCCAAGCAAGCCATACTTTGGCAAATTATAAGGAGCGGAAAATGAAAGATACATTTTTGTTATCAGGATTAAACCGGTGGAAAACATCGCAAAAAGCAAACTGCCGTTCGTATGCAGGCTTTTTAACACTAGAAGGATTATAATAGGAGCAAGCGTATGTTATCATTATTAGGAACTTTACTTGGCTTTGCTGGCTCTGCTGTTCCATCAATCTTAGGACACTTCAAAGAGAAACAAGTATCTAAAGATAATCTAGCTATTTTAGAAATGCAAGGCAAACTTGCACGTGACGGTGTAGAACTCAACCTTATGGAGTTTAGGGAAAAGGCAGCTGATGATGAGCATAAGCGCCTTATAGAACATGATATTGCAATTTCAAAAGATACGAGCTTCATGGGTCAAGTCCGTGCATCAGTTCGTCCACTTATTACATACCTATTCTTTGGCTTATTTGCTGCAGTTAAGATCTCAGCTCTTATGGTTGCCATGGATAATAGTGCTAACTTCGATGTTGCTATTAATCAGGTATGGGATGAAGAAACACAAGCAATCTTCGCTGCTATAATTTCATTCTGGTTTGGTTCGAGAGCACTCTCTAAAAAATAATGTAAATACATGTGTACATTCGTGCGCAACTAGTGTATAATAGACCTTATTAATGAGTTAAGCGGAGCTTCAATGAACAACAAAAATACTGTTACTAAACGTGACGGACGTCATGAGCACTTTGATCTAGAGAAGATCCACAAAGTGTTAGATTGGGCAACCAATGGTATCGCAGGTGTATCTATTTCTGAAATAGAATTGCGTGCTAATATACAATTATTCGATAGAATTCCTGCATACGATATACATGAACTATTGATTAAGTCAGCTGCTGAATTGATTTCAGAGTTGACACCTAATTATCAATACGTTGCTGCTAGATTAGTTAACTACAAAATACGTAAGGAAGTCTATGGTCAATTTGAACCATGGCCATTACTTAGGTTAGTTAAAGAGAACGTAAATCGTGGAGTGTATGACACTGCGATATTAGATAACTATACTGAAGAAGAAATTGAACTGCTTGGTTCTTATATCAAGCATGATCGCGATGATGAGTTTACTTATGTTGGCATGGAACAATTCCGTGGCAAATACTTAGTGCAAGATCGTCGTACAAAAACTGTGTATGAAAGCCCTCAAGTATTGTACATGCTTATTGCTGCAACACTATTTTCACAATATGCAACTGAAACTCGTATTAAGTGGGTTAAGGATTATTACGATGACATCTCTACGTTTGGCACATCTCTACCGACGCCTATTATGGCAGGTGTACGCACTTCTACGCGGCAGTTCTCGTCATGTGTTCTCATTGAGTCTGACGATACGTTGGAAAGCATTAACGCTACCGCAACGTCCGTTGTACGCTACATTTCTAAGAAAGCTGGCATCGGCATTAATGCTGGTAGAATCCGGGCTGTCGACAGCCGCGTCGGCGATGGTTCTATTGTACATACGGGCTTAATTCCGTTTCTTAAGTATTTCTCTTCTGCCGTCAAGTCATGTTCACAAGGTGGTGTTCGTGGTGGCGCAGCTACTGTATATCTTCCAATATGGCATCTTGAATTTGAAGACCTAGTAGTATTGAAGAACAATAAGGGTACTGAAGAGAATCGTGTACGTCAATTAGATTACGCGTTCCAGTTCAATAAGTTAATGTATGAGCGTCTATTAACCGGTGGTAACATTACATTGTTCTCACCCGCAGATGTTCCTGGCATGTATGATGCGTACTTCAATGATCAAGATAAGTTTCGTGAGCTCTATGAGAAAGCTGAACGTAGTACTAAGATTCGTAAGAAAGTCTTACCTGCTATGGAAGTATTCTCTCAGTTTGTAACCGAACGTAAGGACACTGGTCGAATCTATCTAATGAATGTGGATCATGCTAATGAGCACGGTTCTTTCTTACCAAAGAAGGCTACGATCTATCAGTCTAATCTATGCACTGAAATCAATCTACCTACTAAACCTTTGCGAAGTGCAGATGATAAAGAAGGTGAAATTAGTTTATGTACTCTTAGTGCTATTAACTGGGGCCAAATCAATGATCCAAAAGACTTTGAAAAGCCTTGCACTTTAGCAGTTCGTGCATTGGATGCATTGCTTGACTATCAAGAGTATCCTATTCCAGCTGCAGAAATATCTACAATGAATCGTAGACCATTAGGTGTAGGTATCATCAACTTAGCATACTTTCTTGCAAAGCGTGGGCTTACATACGGTTCTCCAGAATCTTTACTTGTGATTGATGAATATGCAGAAGCATGGTCATACTATTTGATTAAAGCATCCGTTGATATTGCAAAAGAAAAGGGTGCATGTTTAAAGTCTGATGAGACTAAGTACCATAGTGGAATCTTACCAATTGATACATATAAGCGTGATGTAGATGATTTAGTACCACATCAAGAACGTATGGATTGGGAAGGTTTACGCTGTGATCTTAAAACCTATGGTATTCGTAACTCTACTCTTATGGCTCTTATGCCCGCAGAAACATCTGCACAGATTAGTAATTCAACGAATGGTATTGAACCACCTCGTGCACTTGTATCATATAAGGCTTCAAAGGATGGAGTGATGGCACAAGTTGTTCCAGGTTATCATCACCTTAAGAACAAGTACGATTTATTATGGAACATGAAAACACCTGAAGGATATTTAAAGGTGTGTGCTGTGTTGCAAAAGTATATCGATCAAGGTATATCTGTTAACACTTCCTATAATCCTGAACACTTTGATGAAGGTAAGGTGCCAATGTCTCAGTTAATAAAAGACGTTGTAACCTTTTATAAGTATGGTGGTAAGCAACTATATTATAATAATACACACGATGGTGCCGGTGAAATGAGTACCGGAGATGATCAACCTGAATTAGATCAAGTTGATTACGATGAAGACGATTGCGATAGCTGTACAATATAGAAGGAACTCGAATGTCAGTATTTAAAAAACAAAGTAAGTCTCATATGGAATCCCTCATGTTCTTTGATGGAGGAGTAGATGTAGCACGATATGACCAAGTTAAGTATCCTGCTCTTGAGAAGATCACTGAAAAAATGTTAGGTTTCTATTGGAGACCTGAAGAAGTAGACGTATCTAAAGACCGTTCAGACTTTGCTAATCTTACTGACTTTGAGAAGCATATCTTTACATCTAACCTTAAGCGTCAAATCTTATTAGATTCAGTTCAAGGCCGTGGTCCAACAGAGACGTTTATGTCTGCAGCTTCTATACCTGAAATCGAACCTATGGTTATGGCATGGGCATTCTTTGAAACTATTCACTCACGCTCTTATACACATATCATTCGCAATGTGTATGCTAATCCATCAAAAGTATTTGATGAAATGTTAGAAATAGAAGAGATTGTGGATTGTGCAAAGGACATCTCATCTTACTATGATTCTTTTATTGAGTATCAGAAATGGTATGATTTATTAGGAGAAGGTGTGCATACTGTAAACGGTAAGGAAGTAGTGATTACTAAGTATGAACTAAAGAAACGTTTATGGATTGCATTAAACTCTATCAACATATTAGAAGGTGTTCGATTCTATGTTTCTTTTGCGTGCTCTTGGGCATTTGCAGAATTAAAGAAGATGGAAGGTAACGCCAAGATCATTAAGTTTATTGCTCGTGATGAGAATACTCACCTTGCGGCATCACAGACTATCATTAAGTCTCTTCCAAAAGAAGATCCAGAATTTGTTAGGATTCGTGAAGAATGCGCAGTACAGGTAACTGATATGTTTGTTGCTGCTGTAGAACAAGAGAAGCAATGGGCAGATTACTTATTTAAAGATGGTAGTATGATTGGTTTAAACTCTAAACTTTTATCTAACTATATTGAATGGATTGCAAGCAAGCGTATGAAAACTCTTGGTATCACATCTCCGTACTCTGTGCCTCAAGCTAATCCACTACCATGGACTGAGAAATGGATTGGAGGAGGTAACGTACAGGTTGCACCTCAAGAAACAGAAATTAGTTCATATGTTATAGGTGGAGTTAAACAAGATATGGACGAAAATACATTATCAGGAATGTCATTATGATTGTTATATACGGTAGAGATGATTGTGCTTTCTGTGATATGGCTATAAAACTAGCTACTGAAAAGGATATAGCACATAGGGTTAATAAGATTGGTACTGACGTATCAATGCATGAGTTTAAAGACATGTTCCCAGTTGCGCGTACAGTTCCACAGATTCATAAAGTTGGGCCTTCTGGAAATGAATATATAGGTGGATACACAGAGTTTAAAGCCTGGGTATCATCAATAGAAATGCTAGGAGAAATGTCATTATGACAGAATGTTATAGTTGTGGTTTAGAGTTTGAAGTTAAGTTTGAAGACAGTGATGCAGAACTTAATTTTTGTCCATCATGTGGGTCAGGCATAATCGACCCTGATAAAGAAGAAACACAATTAGAAATGAATCTTGGAGGAGATGAATAAATAAACTAAAGTACAAAAGGTTTATTTATGAAAAGTTGGAGTTATAAAGGTATACCCTTTACGTCAGACATGATCGGTGACTATGAAGGGTTTGTTTATATAGTCACTGATCTATCTAATAGTATGAAGTATATTGGTAAGAAGAATTTCCATTCAAGAGTTAAGCTAAAACCTTTAAAGGGTCAGAAGCGTAAACGCACCAAAATATCAGAATCAGATTGGCAGAAATACCATGGCAGTTCAGAAGAGGTAAAGGCAATCTTTGCTGAACATGGTTATGATAGATTTGAACGAGAGATTCTGCATTTATGTTTAGGCAAAGGTGATATGAATTACTTAGAGATGAAAGAGCAAGTTGTACGTGATGTATTATTAAAGCCTGATGAGTATTACAACGCATTTGTTGGTGGTAAAATACATCGAAATCATGTAAAAAACTTGTGTACAAACGCCGAAAAATAGTGTATAATGGTAGTATATAATGAATAAAGACAATGTAATACAGTTCCCATTTGGTGAAATTAGAAATCCTCTAGTTGATCCAGGTCCAGCCATTAATGATGTAGCCGATCAAGAAATGGACTTAGCTGCTAGTTGTCTGCAAGATGTTATGTTGACTCTGATTGAACACGGGTATGATGTACATGCCGATGAAGCGTTCTTTACAGATATGGGTTGCATATTGAATATGATATATGCAACCCTCATAAGACGAACTAACCCTGACTACCCATTTGTAGAAGTGTTAGACATCGTACATAAAATGATAATGGAATTAAAAGGTAATACTGAATAATGCTTATACTTGATTTTAACGGCATCGCAATGGGTAACATCATTGTAAACTCAAAACATGGTGAATTGAACGAAGATACTATTCGTCATATGATATTAAACTCTATACGTATGTACGTTAAGAAGCACAAAGCACAATATGGTCAAGTGGTCATTGCGTGTGATGGAGGTTCGTGGCGCAGAGATGTGTTCCCTCAATATAAATGGGCCCGCAGGAATAATCGTAAAGAATCTAAGTTAGACTTTGATATGGTATTCTCTGCACTGAATAAGGTGCGTGAAGAGATTGCGGTGAACATGCCTTACAAGGTAGTTTATATCCGTAATGTAGAAGCTGATGATATTATCGGTGTACTTGTTGAACAGACCCAAGAGTTTGGTCAAATGGAAGATGTAATGATTATCTCTGCTGATAAGGATTTCATCCAACTTCAGAAGTATAACAACGTCAAGCAATATTCTCCTATGACTAAGAAGTTCATTGTTGATCCAAATCCTGTAAGTTACTTATTCGAACATGTACTTAAAGGTGATGGTTCAGACGGTATTCCTAATGTGTTATCTGGTGATGATACCTTTGTTGAAAGTATTCGACAGTCTCCTATGACTAAGAAGAAGATCCAATCGTATATTGATAACGTAGAAAATTTAGAAGAGTTCATGGGTCAAGAGATCTACAGGAACTATAAACGTAACCAGTTGTTAGTTGATCTAGCGTATATACCAGAAGCTATTAAAAAAGATATTATAGATACTTCTGAATCTGTTAAAGTACCACCTCGGATGAAGATCTTGAACTACTTTATTAAGAATCGTTGTAAACTATTAATTGAATGTATTGAGGATTTTTAAAGTGGCAATTAACGAAAACATTAACCGACTTACTTTGAAAGAAGTTTTAGATTTGGTAGCTGCAGCTAAGACTGCAAAAGAAAAGGCAGTAGTACTTAAGCATTATGATACTAAGCATCTGCGATACTTTCTTAAGGGAGCATTTGATGATAGTATTGAATGGATAGTTCCTAAAGGTACACCGCCTTACAAGCCTAACACTCATAGAGATTGTGATCATGTGCGTAGGCATATCATCAAACGCTTTAAGTTCTTTGTTAAAGGCGGACCATATATCACTGATATGAAACGTGAAGTGATGTTCATACGGTTACTTGAGAACGTTGATCCAGATGATGCTGAGTTGCTTATTCTATGTAAAGACAAAGAGATGGCTGGAGTATTCAAAGGTCTTACGAAGAAGCTAATCTCAGAATCCTTTCCAGGGTTAATCAAGAAGTAAAAATATATAAATAGATTTATGAAAAAAATAAGAAAGTTTTCATACTGTCGCTTTAGGACCTCCAAGAAATTGGCGGTCCTTTTTTACTTTTAATCCTGGAAAAATAAGGAGTATAAGCATTTCGATCCGTCGTAAACCCAATACATCGAACAGGAAAGATTATATGTTTAACGGTCCCCAAATAGAACGTCTAAAGAAAGATTCAACTGAACTTAGGCATTACATCAAACGACTAGAAAAGGTAGGACATGAGACCCTAGCTTACAAGCTGCAGAAAAAGCAAGCATACCTTCAAGCACGAATAGAGGACATGCGTGAAATTATTTCAAAATAAATGAAAATAACAGTGTACAAGGTCCTCGGTTCATGATATAATAGATCTATATTATGTACTGAGGACTTTTTATGTCACTAATGAATCCAGGATTAACTACAACATCCTATAAGAAACGTAAGCAAAAAGCTCGCACAAAGAGCCAGCAGCTTCAATTTGAACAACAACACCGTGAATACAATAAAAGTATGAAACGTTCGCATTCTCATGACCTCATGATGTCTTTGCAAGAATACGATTTATACGTGCGCTGCCAGTATAAACCTAAACCAAAGAAATTCAAAGAACTTAAACCTTCAGCTGTTTTCAAAAGTCAAACAAAGCAGTATCCAAGTCGTGCAGATACTACTGGTGTTGCTGCTGCTAAAGATACTATGTGGTATACTGGCGAGCAAAAGCTTTTAGGTATTGCTACAATGCACAAGTCTAACATGGTTCCTATCTTCGAAGATAATAAGCAGATGGCTATTGAAATTGCTAGGATGCGTAGATGACTATTAAAGAAAAGATCAGACAACGTAGATCGCAGATGCTAGTACATTCATGTATATACTATGAGATGGATGACAATGTTATTTCTGACGATACATGGCAACGCTGGGCAAATGAGCTAACCACCATCCAAAACGAAAATCCAGAAGACTGCAAAATAGACTTCTTTGATGATGAGTTCAAAGATTGGAACGGTAGCACAGGCACACATTTACCACTAAGAAATCCAATAGTAAGAGGAAAGGCCTTACAGATTTTAAAATTAAATGAAAATAAAGATGTACATTGCGCTTAAAGTATGTTATAATAGTACCATCAATCAAATTAAGGATTTAAAATATGACACTAAACGAAAAAGAAAAACTAGCTATACTAGAAGAGAAGCTTGAAAACGAACGACTAGTTGCAGAATTTCTTGCTAAAGGTGGCGAAGTTAAACAGTACGAATACGGTGATCGATCAGAGAAAGGCTTTATGAAACCTCAGTTCAATCCCACTGATACCATTCAGAAAGAACAAGCTATGAAAAATGTTAAAGAGCGGAAGGTAGGAGAAAACTTGGTATGAACATATTCATCTTAGACAATGATCCTATTATAGCTGCTCAGCTGCAATGCGATAAGCATGTTGTCAAGATGATTGTTGAATCAGGACAAATGCTATCAACTGTGCATCGTATGGTCGATGGCGTTATGGAACGTAGGCCTTCGAAGTCTGGTTCTATGTTGCAGTACTTTAAGTTAGATGATGATAGAGAAACCATACTATATAAAGCATGTCACTACAATCATCCATCTACCGTATGGACTCGTGAAAACAGTCATAACTATAAATGGCACTATAGTCATTTTACTGCACTATGTGATGAGTACACCTTTAGGTATGGCAAACAACATGCAACCGATAGGAAGCTTAGAAGTATATTACGTAATCCTCCATTGAAAATCAAGCAGGCCAACGATTTATCTCCATTCAAATTAGCAATGGGTAGTAATCCGGAATGTGTTACAGAAGATGCTGTACAATCTTACAGAAACTTTTATAAGACTAAGGCTAAACGCTTTAAAATGATTTGGACTAAAAGGCCAGTACCTTCATGGTTTAAATCTTCTATAGATAATCAAGGAATAAATAATGCAGTTACATAGCCAGGAATAAATCATGCCAACTTACACATTAAAGGATGTTAACACACTTGATACCTTCGATATATTTTGTTCATATAAAGATCTAAAGATCAAGCTAGAAGAAATGCCAGACTTAGTTCAAGTCATTGGTCCTACTGCTACCATTCATGAAACCGGAAATAACTTGAAGGTAGATGATGGCTTTAGGGAAGCAATGTCAAGAATCAAAGAAAACCATAGAATAAATAACATTAAGGATTACTAATGCCATCTGCTTTGAAACAGCGGTCACTTAAACTTAAGCTTGATGATATGATTCAAGTTCAACCGTTAACTGATAATCAAAAGGAAGTGTTTAAGGGATACGAACGAGGAGACTCACTTGTATTGTCTGGATCAGCAGGAACTGGTAAAACCTTTATGGCTTTATCTCTTGCACTTGAAGACGTTCTTGACAAAGAAACACCGTATGATAAAGTGATTGTCATACGTTCTATCGTACCAACTCGTGATATAGGTTTTTTGCCTGGCACCGAGGAAGAAAAGAAAGAAGCTTACACTGGACCTTATAAGTCTATATGTGCAGAGCTATTTGAAGAAGGTGATGCATGGAACAAACTGCAAACTGCAGGAACTGTGAACTTTGAATCTACTTCTTTTATTCGTGGTGTGACATATAACGATGCAGTTATCGTTGTAGATGAAATGCAAAACTTAAACTTTCACGAGCTTGATTCAGTTATAACTCGTGTAGGTAATAACTGTCGGTTTATTATGTGTGGTGATTACTATCAGACAGACTTCGACAAAGAAAAGGATAAGAATGGTATTGTTACTTTCTTATCTATTATTGAACAGCTAAAGAATTTTACAGTAGTAGAATTTGGTTGGCAAGACATTGTAAGATCTTCCTTTGTTCGTGATTATATCATGACTAAAGAGATGATGAAAATCAATGGCTGATTTAAAATTTATGACAGCAGGCGAATATATGGCTATGGAACAAAGGATATTTACTCATGAAAAGATTGATCTCGGTTATAGTGATCTCATCGCAGAAACTACTAGCTCTGGGAGAAAGTATGCTGCTCCTGATGGGAATAGGTATCCTTCTGTTACTACAGTACTTAGTATTCTAAGCGAAGAATCCATTCAAAAGTGGAGGCATAGAGTAGGTGCAGAGGAAGCTAATAAGATTTCTCATAGGGCATCTACTCGAGGTACAGCAGTTCATGACGTTATTGAGAAGTATTTAGCTAATGATGAAAATGCATTTGAAGGTCGTATGCCACACATTATTAATAACTTCAACTCAGTTAAGTCAGTACTAGATTCTCGTATAGGTAAAATCTATATGCAAGAAGCTGCTTTATACTCAGAGCATTTAGGTCTTGCAGGCCGAGTAGATTGTATCGCAGAGTTTGATGGTGTAATATCAATCATAGATTGGAAGACCTCTGGTAAACTTAAAAGTAAAAAGTGGATTGAAAACTACTTTATTCAAGAATCGGCTTATGCGATTATGTTTGAAGAACGTACTGGTATACCTATTGTTAACTTAGTTACTGTGATTGTTGTAGACAACGAAGAGCCTCAGGTTTTTGTTGAACATCGTGATAATTGGACAGATAAACTACTGGAGACCATCAGTGAATACACGAGGCGAAAAATCTTTAGAAACTAGAGCTAAGCAGAACATAGGAATATGTTGTGAAACACTCTGCGATCGAGAACCAGTTGAGGCGTACATTCATTCTTTAGAGTTGAAAATAACTAAACTGAAGCAAAGGATTGAAACACTTAAAACACCGCAACGTCAGCAGACCTGGCTAGAGAAATAAAAACAAAGGAGGAACCATGGAATTATTTGATTTTGGCTTTACTGCCGTATCCGAGGATGAACTCGAGTCCGTTCAAAAAGCTCAAACCGATCTTACGGATCTAAACCATACTGCAGAAGATGCACAAGATAGACTTAATAAGTTGTATAACGCTATAGTTCCTCTTCTTAGTAACTTAAAGAAAAATCCTGAAAAGGATTATATCTATTGGCCTAATCGTGTTGGCAAAGTAGATGAATTTGAAAACATGATAAACGCTATTGTGAAGAAGGATTAATATGTTAACAACAGAAAACTTTGCCGAACTATTCCCTAATTGTGAAGATCCTGAAGGATGGGTAACTGCAATGAATACAGCATTCCCAAAGTACGGTATTGACACACCACGACGCATTGCTTCGTTTGTTGCTCAGTGTGGCCATGAGTCTGGAGGATGGAGAACATTCTCAGAGAACTTAAACTATTCTGCCAAAGCACTAGATGCTATATTTGGTAAATACTTTAAACGTGCTGGTCGAGATGCGCAAGACTATCACCGTCAACCAGAGAAGATTGCAAATGTGGTATACGCTAATCGGATGGATAATGGCGATACTGATTCTGGCGATGGTTATCGGTATAGAGGTCGTGGTCCTATTCAACTAACAGGTAAAGCAAACTATCTTGCATTTTCTAAATGGATTGATATGGCTTGTGTAAGTAATCCTCATTGGGTTACAGAGAATAAAGACATTGCTCTTGCTTCTGCTATTTGGTATTGGGATACAAACAACCTAAACAAGTATGCGGATAACGATGATATTAAGACGATGACTAAGCGTATCAATGGTGGTTACATTGGACTTGAAGATCGTATTCATCACTATCAAGCGGCGTTAACAATGATGGGTGTTTTTGTTGTTGATGGTAATACTGCTTGGGAATCAGGAGAAGAAACTTCTGATGAAGCTTATTCAACTCTAAGGCGTGGTATGAAAGGTGATGGTGTTAAAGAAATGCAAGAAGCATTAGGATTAAACGCTGATGGAATCTTTGGTCGTGGAACTGAGAGAGCTCTTGTAAGGTGGCAAGAAGCGAATGGTCTTACAGCTGATGGTATCGCAGGTCCTCAAACTCTTAATACTTTAATAGGTTAAGCTGCTGTTAGAATAATATATTTGTCCATTAGTTGCTCATGTGTCTCAAAGTTATTTGGGTCTAATGGTATGCAATCTACTGGACAAACTTCTACACACTGAGGCTCATCGTAATGACCTACGCACTCAGTGCATTTATTCATGTCTATCTCGTAGATTTCCTCTCCTGGTGATATAGCATTATTGGGACATTCTGGTTCACAGACATCACAGTTAATACAATCATCGGTAATAATTAGAGACATTAGTAAGCGCTATCTGGCTTTACTTTCTTTGGAGCAGGTTTAGGCGTATTCTTTGCAGAGTAAGCTTGTGTACCATAGAACGCTGCGACAATAGCTGCAACAGATACAAAGTAAACTGAAGCCATATCACCTAATATTTCTGCTCCTGTTTCTAATCCTGCGAGTACAGCAAGCACTACTGCAAACGGATATAGTAACATTCCAGCTAAAGCAAACCATGCCATGTTACGTTGAGCATCTTGTTTCTTATCTTCATTTTCAATACGTATCATTCTTTCTTGCATATCAAGTTCTTCATCAGTTACAATACCATCACCATCTAGATCTGCAGATTCGTATATAGATCCGTTTTCTAATCGCTTGGCCATGACCATGTCGTTCTCCTACTAAGTATGTATAGCTATTTATATTTAGTTAATGCTAGAATGTGAGGAGAGTATATAGTTATTACATCTTCCTTACCTTTAACCTTTATATTACCGATCTTTTTAGATTCAAAGTTATTTGGTAATTGTTCCATTGTCATAGACGAATATATTGTTGGATGATTCTTATAGTCTCCTCTACCTGCTGTTGCTTCTAGTCTTGCTGCTAGATTAACTGCATCTCCTATCACAGAGAAATCAAATCGTGTAGTAGATCCCATGTTACCTATTATTGCGGTACCAGTATTCACACCGGTCCCAACGTTAATATCTGGTAAACCTCTTTCTTTATATAATCCCTTGAGCTCTACCGTCTTAGCTTCTATTTCGATTGCAGACTTCACGGCCATCTCTGCGTGGTTAGGCATATCAATAGGTGCATTGTATACTGCCATGATACAGTCACCCATAAACTTGTCAATCATACCACCATTCGCTAATATGATATTCGTCATCTCATCAAGGAACTCATTGACAAGAACTACTAAACCTTCAGGATCATCTTTGTTCTTATAGTATTCACTGATAGGAGTAAACCCTATAATGTCCATGAATAAGAACGACATTTCTTTCCGTTCACCACCTAGCTTTAATAACTCAGGATTCTTTTGTAATGCCTTGACTTGACGTGGATCTAAATAATGTTCAAACTGTTTCTTGATCTGTTGCTTCTCAAGGAACTCACGAATAAACTTAATGCCATATACATGTAAGGCAACAATAATAAGAGTAATCACTGGAGCTGTTGCATCTAGTAATATCTTCTCTGTCGTGTATATGTGCATAGAATATGGTATCAGTGCCCCTATTAGCGCTACAGTTGTTAATAAACCTACAGCCATCCATCTACTCAATACGATCAGTAATAATCCACCTAGAAGCAGCACAAGAAGTTCCATTTGTGGAGCCCAGTCCGGTCTCTGTATATTAGTACCTGAGAACATAGTACCGATCACAGCAGCTTGAGTTTCACCCGCAAATTTACTGCCCATGGCTGTAGGGACAGGATTAGCAACACCTGCAGCAGTTACATCAATAATTACTATGGCCGCTTCTAGGTCAATGAAATCATCAGGCATATTTGCTATACTAAATGAGGTACTTTTTTGGCTCCAATCAATCCACACACGACCTTCACTATCAGTTGGTATAACACCAAAATGTGGGATGCGCATCTTTTCTACGCCATTAGGTTGTAGCTTGATCTGGAAACTTGGGTCACCTGCAATCACACGTAATGTTTCTAATGCAAGAGAAGGATATAAAACACCATCTACAATAGCAACAGTTGGCATACGTCGTACGACACCATCAATTTCTGGTTCAGTACTTACGATACCTGCACCGATTGCTGAAGATTCTAAAATAGGAATATTTGCAATTATACCACCGTATGGTAATATAGCATCTAGATATTCTGGATTAATTATCACTGCACCTGGATTAATAGGTTCGTTCTTTGTTACATCTGATGGACGAGATGCAAGTATTACTGGGAAGGCTTGTAACGTATCAGCAAGATAAGAATCTCCTCCTAGTCTATCTTTTTCAGGCATCATAATATTCAATATTACTAGACCTGCGCCTAGATCATATAACTCTTCTATGATGTCAGCATATACATCTCTTGGAAATGGATACTGTCCGTATAGATCAAGTGTTGCTTCGTCTATCTCTGCTATAAAGATATTATTTTCTACTGGTTCTTGACTAGTGATAAGTGTATCAAAATAATTAAGCTTGGTACTTTCTATAAAATTAGAAGGCACTGCGAACACATATAGTAATGTTGCGAGAGTAATTAAAGCCCACCATGGACTTAATAACTTTTTCATATAGATTCACCTGCCGTCATAGCCCTAAAGTTTTTACCTTCAGTAAGTATGCACCATATACTATCATCAGGATTCGCAATCATGACAGCATATGTCCAGTCCTTAGGATTTACAAAGATCTTCATGACTGAGGGAAGCTTCTCACCACTTGCGCTCAAGACCATTGCATCAGCTTCTATAAATGGGATACGTCCAATGTCAGTTAGAAATTTCTCTGTTTTCTCTTTTGTTCCGCATATATGTTCAGTGGTAAGACTAAACACTTTAGCTGAACTTGATATTGGTAATAAACATATGATTAAGGCTAGTAATATTCTCATTGTACTCTCAGTTTTGATTTACTGTTAAATTGCATCCGCCGATAGCGCTGCAGGTTCCATTGACACTTGACCCATCTGTCAAAGTGTGCGGTAAAGTATAATTCTGGTCAGTAGCACCATTTTGATTTAATTCAAAATCCCAAGGTTGAGATCCATCAAGGACTACTCTAGCGCTATGTGCACCAGCACCATTTTGAAATATAGTAGCCTCGTGATTATTGCCGGTAATTGTTAAGTCTACAAACTTATCACCGAGACCATGTTGTCTTATGTCAACGGTATTACTATCTCCTGTTATAGTGAGCATAGTCGCTTTATCGCCAGTACCGTCGAAGTTGTTGCCCTTTTGCAATATATCAACATCATTGCTGTCACCAGTTATAGTAGCTTCAATGTATCCATGTGAGCCTGTGGCTAAATCTTGTTTAGAATCAAATGAGTTAAGATTGCCATTAATCAGTAGGTTTATATAACTTACACCGCCTGCCTGTTCAATGTATATATCATTAGTATCGCCAATAATATTAGCCTCAACTGTATCACCAGCTCCACCAGCATATGCAGTTAGCGCAGCATTTATTCTAGTTTGTTGCGCTGTTGTTAATGCGGTGCTCCCGTACACGGGCGTGGGCGCAGCCGGGGCAGTAAATGAATACCAAGCTCCTGGTACTGGATAAACAACATTGCCACTTACATCCTCAGTATATAAAAATAGGTAGTCATTGCCATTGCCGCCAACACCACCGACATATAATACATCTCCAACTGTACAGTTTCCTGATGTGCAAGTAGCTGACCATCCAATAATTGAATTGCCTAAAGCCGATAGGTCTGCATAGGTTGTACTATCATTTCCTTCATACACAAAGATGTAATCACTACCTGCTCCACTTACATTCATTACAGGAGTACCGGTAGCAGCATGAGAAGTATTTGTGATTAATACAAATAATATAATACTAATTCTGTGTAATATTAATGACAACATCACTACCTCCTTCATTAATCTGAAGTGGAGCTATTACGCCATCTTGATTAATATTCACATAACCATTTGTGTATCTATCAAGACTTACTTGTACAACATGCGGTGGTCGTTCAGAATACAACCATATACCTTCTTCGTTGTAACTGTATTGAATATACGAACTGTATGCATGTATAGTGGGTAATACTGGATCAATTGATTTAATTGAAGAAGCTTCAACTAACATCATAGTTAAATCAAGTATGTTACCAAGAAATTCTATATCAAGGTAATTCATATCTAATTGGCTGTACGATAACTCGTCTTCAAAGTATTCTTGAATAAGCTCTTCGAATAACAGAGCATCTTTATCTAATGCGTTATCTAACTTTGCTTGTTCGATATAAGCTGAGCCTCCTGGCAAATCTTTAGGAGGACTTATGATGAGCATATTGTTAATGTTGTTTGGATCTATGCTAATAATTCTAGGAGGACTAGGCGGGTTATTAGCACTTGCAACAACTGTTGCCTGAAAGGCTTGATTAAGTATAACCATTCCTGCATCTGAACTTACCTCAATCTCTCCAGTAAAACAATTAGCAGGATTATCGTCAGGACAAGAAGGTAATAGGATAATAAGACTGCGACCGATCTCATCTACTGTCATAGTAAAATCTGTGCCACGCACTGCGATTGTTGCAGTAGGAGTTCTTAATCTAACGTTCTCTCTATTGTTTCTTGCAATCGCTCCGGAAGCATATCTTACAGTACCCATAGCAACATTCATTGCAAGCTTACCGGTACCAGGTTCTGAAGGATCATAGACGAAGTCGTCTATCACTAACCTACTTTGTTGAGTGATAGAGACTTTAGTATCGTCTTCGAATCTGAGTTTTAATTTAGCTTTAGATGTAGTAATAGTATCATTCATATTGATACCAATACCTTCACTCACAAGAATGTTATCTTTAGCGC
>Ga0307985_10000192_pt1 | contig 36247 bp, 64 predicted proteins | sample EllFjometageno80_FD_203155 | JGI IMG/M metagenome (GOLD analysis project Ga0307985, IMG submission 203155) | Marine microbial communities from Ellis Fjord, Antarctic Ocean - #80 | ecosystem: Environmental > Aquatic > Marine > Unclassified | place: Southern Ocean | collected 2014-10-09 | reverse complement strand
GTATGGGGAAATTCAAAAGAAAGTACTTAGTAGATACTTATCAGTTGCAAAGTTATTTGTGAATGGGTTAACTTGGAGACGAGTAAGATAAAGAAAAAGAAATAATATGAATGAAGTACAACCTAATGGATTCAGAAAACTTCTATCTAAAATGATGGATAGGCGATGGTTTATCACAGCAATAGTACTAATCACCTTTTTTGTTCTTATGCTTGGTATATTAGCATCAATTCATACAAATAGTGAAATATCAGGTGGTTGGAAGGAAATACTATTACTTCTATTAGGAGCATTCATTGGTTCATATGGTAAGATAATCGATTATTGGTTTTCTGATACTGATAAAGATAAGCTGTTAGTTCAGAAAATGGATGAGGAAGATGATGCACCATCTTCAAAATCAAAATGTATCCATCAAAAATAAATAAATAAATAAATAAATTATGGCAAATCCAATAGTATGTATTGAAGCAATCAACAATGTAAGAACATCAGTTCAAGGTAATGACCCAAGAACTTGGATGAAAGCATGTGCAATAGATACTTTATTAAAAGGTAAAAGTGGTAAACATTTTAAAAATTGTTTAATAGGTAAAATGGAATCTACTAAACAACACATCGAAAACCCACAAGGATATGCTGATGAGTTGTATAATAAGATTAAGGGAGCTTGTAGTAATTAAACTAAATAATTAGTTTAAACGAAAGACTCAACTTAATTGTTGGGTCTTTTTTTTTTGAAAATAAATGAGAAAAAGCTTGTGTATGTCAATCTTAAATCGTATATTAGAGTGTTGTTAAGATTGAGAGATTGATGTACAACGTTAACCCTGTTAAACAAACAAAAATGAAAAATCCAATGTATTTACAACCAGAACAAATTGAGTCAATGAAACCATTATATGGGTACGTACCAACAATGGATGAACGAAGTGGTACAATTGAGTGGTACAAAGAAAATTATAATGAAGTGGTATATGCCACCCCAAATTGGGAAACTGAGGGAATTTGTCCAATTGCTTATTCTAATATTGAAACTGGAGATTATACCGATGTAGGTACTATTAGTTTGGTTGGGAAGAGTATGGAGAAACAAATCGAAGCTTATAGAGATATAGTGGAGAGTGTTATATCAGGTATTGTATTTCAAAAATAAATTACCATAATGATATTAGCTATAAAAATGATTATTGTGTTAGTAGTTTTTTATATCTTTATGAATCGATTATTAAACTATTTAGATAAATAATTAAGAAAACGCTTGTGTATATCAAATATATTTCGTATGTTTGTATAGTTAGTGAGTGAGAGAGTTGAACCCCATAAACGAAAATAAATGAAATTAGAAACTGTACAACGGATTATCAAAGAAGTTTATCCAAAGATAGAAAAGTATTATGGATTCTCTAAGTTTAATCCTAATGAAACTCCATATGTAGAAACTCATTATAATATCTATGCTAGATATAGTGGTGAGCCTGAGGCTGAGGGAACTGAATCCGGTTGTCATGCTGAGTATGATAGGATTGATAATAGTATTGTTGTTTACTATCCTAATATGGTTAGTAGAAAACACATTGTTCAAACATTAGTTCATGAATACCAACACTATCTACAATCACCATCTTGGATGAAACGATATTATGATATGGGTTATGATTACCAAACTCATCCATACGAAGTAGCTGCTTATGCAGAAGAAGTTAATTATACTAAATTCATTTAAAACCTTAAATTATGATAAAGAAAATTAAATCAAAATTGTTAACGTATTTATTTACCGATTGGGTAAAATCTGAAACCGATGTAGAATTATTAGTTCTTACATCAAAGATGTTAAAGGATAGAGAAATAGCAGTAACCGGCATTAAGCCTGTATTGGGATTCCGTTCACATATAGTGGAGGCTAAGAGTAATATCTCAATTAACTAATATGTTTAATAAACAAGTATTACCAGTTGGAGATGAATTGTATATAGTTAAGAGAACCTTCCCTATACAACAATTTGAACCTATTATAAAGGAGTTTGGAGCAAAAGTGGTATGTGCTAATTACCATTGTGAAACTATACTTAGAGCTAGAGATGGTAATTTTTATTTATGTGATAAAGTAGATGATGCACAAATTGTTTAAACCAAATCTAACTCCTAAAGAGATAATCCAAATGGGTTCTTTTGGTGGAACTTACTTCCATCCAACTGATAGGAAAATTAATATAGATATCAACGAATTCCCAACTGATTGGATTGATGGATTACCTACTGAGTTTTATTACTCTAAGAAATATAATCGTAAGATTAACTATTTTAAAACCAAATGTGGTCAATCACAAGAGGAGTGGGAAAAGATGGGTTGGATTAATCCAATAGACCCACGTGGGTGGTTTCAATGGTATTGTAGATACTATATGGGTAGGCGATGCGAAGATGATGTTAGGCAGATTCAACGATGGGTAAACTTCACAGGTCCTAATGGTAGATGGAGAAATTACATCTATACACAAATCCACAAAAATGGTGGAGATATCTCAGATGAATCATATTCATTGGGAGCAAGGCAATCCTTAATTCATTGGGGATATAAAGTAAATCAAAAAGATTATGATATTTGGAAAAATAAGTGAAATAAAGCTTGTGTATGTCAAATATATTTCGTAAGTTAGTGGGGTAATCAAGTGAGAGAGTTAAACCCTTTAAAATAAAAAAAATGATAAAAGAATTCAAAGATTTAGTTTTTACAAAAAGAGATTTCGGTGGTTGGAGTTCGGTTACTACAATTGCTGAACATACACTAAGTGTTCAATGTGGGCAATTACCATATTGTACTCCTAGAGAAAACCTAAGTTCACCAACTGAACATTCATCTTTTGAAGTAGCAGTTTGGAGAAATTATGATGATGTATGGGTAACTAAAGATTTTACCGATTGTGATGATGATGTTGCAGGTTGGGTAGATAGAAAAGAGATAACTGAAGTAATTAAAAAGATAAACCTTTAAAACATAAAGATATGACAAAAGTAAAACCAAATCCGTTAAACGTAGAAGTATTAGTAGAAAAAGCTAGATACAAAAACGTAGTAGTACTTCCAGTGGAACATTCTAAGTTTCCATCATTAGTAAAGATTGAAAAAGCACCTGCTAAGATTAAATCACTTATTGGAAAACAATACATTACACCACAAAAAGCTCAAATTGCTATTGATTTATTGTTGACTGAAAAGAATATAGGTAAATCAGCAAAAGCAGTAAAGAGTGAACTATCATCAATTGGATTAATTGCAGAAGTTGATAAAGCATGGTAAAGTTCGACCCAAATAATGAACTTTCTGAAGAGGAACTAAGTAAGTTGGGTGAAGAAAACTTTGATGATTTCTTAGATTACTTAGACCAAAAATCAGAACATCTAAAACAATTCAGTAAACCATTAAGTTCATATCATACTAAGAGATATGCATCTATATCAGCGGCAACTCAAGGTAAAGAACTTACCAAAGATGAGTTAAAGAAAGCTGGTGAGTTAGGTAAGAAGAATGAGGATGCTGCATTTGAAAAGATAAAAGAAAGATTTGAAGAAATGGAAAAGGACAATCCTAAGTATTCAGATGAGGGTATCAAAAATATAAAGACTAATCGTTCACAATGGTTTGATTAATTATGGATAAAGATTTAAAAGAAATACTAAATAGAATCAAATTTCTCAAAGAGGATTTTGAAATGTTACAAGATGGTAGATGGAGTTTAAATTACGATGATGGTAATGGGTTGGATGCATCTCTAATTAATTGTGATAAAATCATAAACGCAGTTGAACGATTAAACAAAAAATAATATGGCAAGTTGGAAGTATAGGGAAATGGGTAGTAGAAATAAAAAGACTGGAAATCTATCTTACTACAACGTAACAGTTACTGATTATAAAATTAGTGATTGTGAATGTAAAGCTAGGGAGTTTCGTAAACACTCACCTTGTAAACATATGAAACGATTACATGAAAAATTAGGACATATGGCAATATGAGAAGATTAATTTGGGATTTATATAACAAAAACGAAATATCAATTGAAGTAGCTAACATTTTGTTAGATAAAATGGATGAATAATGTTGTGTATGTAAAAAATATTTCGTATATTTACTATTCAGTATAACACAATTAAAATATATTAAGATTATGAAAGTATATTCAGTAGAAATTACACCAATCACAAACACTAAAATGTGTGCAGCAAAACCATACATCGTTGAATTAAAAACAGATGATATCGAATTCTCAATGGAACAATATCAACGTAATAGAGAACCATTAAATTACGTAATTGTAGGTAGAACCGATTTCATATAAACTAAATTAAAAGAAGTATTATGAAAACAAAAGTATTAATTAGTACGGTAAGTAGATATTTAGTATTATCAAAAGAGTTTGAACAAGATGTGGATGATTTATTTAAAGATAGAGCAATAGACGCATCATCAATGTATATCACTACAACCGGTACCAGTATTAGTGTAAATGGTGGTAGTATTTCTATGACTAATATCACAACTGAAGCTAAAACAAGAGCAGAAGTTATTTTAGATAAAGCAAAATTAGAAGCAAATCGTTCGGATAGGTATGATGAATACAAAAAACTTCAGAAGAATCTTAGTAAGTATTTCGATGCATACTTTGAATTTAGAGTAAAATAAAACATAGGAAAACCTATAAGTGGTTATGGCATTAGAAGATTATAGTCAAATGACATTGATAAGTACTCACCCAGTTAAGAAGGGTGATTTAGGATTCCACGGAAACCTATTTGGTGGAAAACTTTTGGCATGGTGTGATGCTGCTGGAGCAGCTTTAGCAACACAAATAGCAGATACACCTCGTATGGTTACTGTTTTAATTGATGAATGTTTATTTAAGAAACCTGCAAGGGAAGGGCATTTGTTGAAGATTTATGGTAAGGTTGATACTATTGGTAGAACATCGGTTACCTTAAAGTTAGAAGCAAGGGCTCATAACGTTTATTCTGGTAAACAATCTATTATACTATCTACGAATATAAAGTTTGTTAGGATTGATGAAAACAACGAAGCATTACCAATTTCACAAAAGGTAAGAGATAAATACAATAAATAGAATATGGGTAAGTTGAAAATGAACTTTAGATACAAAGTATTATTGTTTCTAATCTATATAGCATTTTCTATTATATATACAACAATAGATTTAATATGTATATTAATCAATTCAATATAAAATTATGAAAGCACATTTTAATAATAGTAAGTACAAATTTAACTTTTCATTTCCAAGTATTATATTTGGAATACCAACTGCAATAATAGGACATAGTATTCATGGTGGGTTTTGGTGGACATTATTCGATTTATTATTTTGGCCAATAGCATGGTTGAAGTGGTTAATATATCGAGATGTAAATGTTACAATAATCAAAAACGCATTTAGTTGGTTCTTAGAATAAGTAAACTATGTGTAAATGTGGAAATGTAGATACATCTACAAATAATCAGAGTTCCTATATATGTAAAGTATGTGGTGAAGTAAATATAAAAAAATAATGGAGAGTAACAAAACACGAATAATATGAATATAATAATTGTAGCTGTTTTAGGATTAATTACCTTAGTATCACTACTAGGTAACTTATACCTAATAGGATATGTGTTAAAAGAAACATATAACACAAAACGTCCGAGCAGAAAGAAGAGTAAAAATAAAAGAAAGTGATACTTATACAATCACATAACAAAAGAATAGTAAAATGAGTGCAAGTAACAATAGTGGACCACAATTAAATTCAGTAAGAGATAATTACAATGAATTGGTTTCTAAAAGAAGAATGGTGGGTAGTACAAAAAGAGTAATTTGGCAATCTAAAAGAAGATTTTCAAATATCTAAATTAAAGTTAGGAATTACGGAATTTATTTCGTATATTTACAAAGTAATAACAATAAAGAGTTTCGTTCTTTGACTTAGTGGAATACCAATAATGAAAGAGAAGCATAATGCTATGGTGGTGGAATTGGTAGACACGATGGACTTAAAATCCATTGAACAGTAATGTTCGTGCGGGTTCAAGTCCCGCCCGTAGTACAAAGAACGGACTCGTAGCTCAATTGGATAGAGCAACACACTTCTAATGTGTAGGTTTCAGGTTCGAATCCTGATGGGTTCACAATAAAATAATAGAAGAGTGGACAATGGTTGTCAAATGGATTTGAAATCCATCGGGTGTTAAAGCTTTGCAGGTTCGAATCCTGTCTCTTCTGCAGAAATCCGAATTAGCTAGTAAAAGTTCGGAGAGGTGGATTAGAGAGAGATTGAAGCAGAAGTTGATGTAAATCAGAACCAGCTAGCCTTCTCTCTCCACCAAAAATAATTAAAATAAAATTAGGAATTAACAAATTAATTTCGTATATTTACAATCAACAAATAATAAAGGATATGGAACAAACAATGGCTTTTGGATTAGGTGTACTAATTGTACTAATAATTGTAGGTATTATTAATGTAGTAAAAACTTCAACAAAGATTACTAAGATGGAATCTGAGATTGCGATTACATTAAAACTATTAGAGAATTTAGATACTCAAATGGAATATATGCATGTTGATATTCAAAATGATATTGTTAAGTTGGAAGAGGCTTATGATAAAATTGTTGTAGGGATGATTGAAGTTTCAGAAAAAGGAACCGATACTAAGTTAAAGAAGTTAGAAACTAAGTTTACATCACAAACAACATCTGGTGTTGAGGTTAAGAAAGCATTGGAGGAAATTTCAGTAATAAGAAAAGATTTAAATATGTTTATTGAAATGTATCGTAATCAGTAAACTGAGTTATCTGTCACAGGCGATGAAATGATACTACGCAGATAATAAAGAATTAGAGAGATAGTAAAGCTGTAATTGGGAAGTAGAGAGAATTAATTAGTGAAAAAAGGTTTATAGTAGCTAGACGCCTCTAATTGCACCCAATCAGAAACCTTGAAAGACCCGAAATATCTCTCTTATTATATTGATAATAAACTCTTCACCGAGGTAAACCTTTAAAACAGATTCACAACTGCAGAGGTCGTTGAGTTAGGGTACATTAAATGTGGATGTACCCATTATCAATTTTAATATTATTAACTCGTAAGAGTAGTAAGCCAAATATCAATGCAGAGATATCCTTGGTACGCTGACAATGTTCGGGAGTTGTTTAGTAATATTTTTAATAATCATAAGCCCATTGGTTGGGAGCACCTCACAAAGGTTGAGTAACATTCAGGATGACTCATTATTGTAAAGCTGCAATTGGTTCGAATCCAATTATGATTACTGATAACATCCTATATGTGTTAGGTTCGCTACCAAAGCACAAAGTGGGTTAAAGTGACGGTCAATCGTAACGGCTCAAGGTACGTAACAACGAGTAGTTGGTTGAAGTAAGTGACTTAACAAGGTAGGTTCGATTCCTACTAGGGTGACAAACAATTAAGTACTTCGGTATTTAATTGGAAACTAAATGGCGTTGCGCTGGCACCACTCGAGAGGTTACACGTAAGAATCGGCCTTTGTATGTTGTGATTGCAAGTTCGTTGAACCCAATCGCCCCATAACACATTTAGTTTCAAAATGACCCGTTGGACAAGTGGTTAAGTCGTTTCCCTTTCATGGAAAAGATCATGGGTTCAAATCCCATACGGGTTACTAATCACTATTTAATAAGATACTCCTTAGTTGGAGGGAATCGTAGTCTTGGCAACTACTTGGAAGTTTGAAATAATAACTTTGTCGTTTTATATAGCCCGTGATTAATTTTTTATTAAGAGAAGTAGTGAAGCTGTAATTGAGAAGTAGAGAGAATTAATTAGTAAAAAAAGATATTAGAAAAGATTTAAAGTTATGAGCGATACAATTAGTAAATGGTATGAAAATAATGATGAGACAACAAGTCTCATACAGAACATTCCTTCAGTAAGGTACATAAACAACTATATACCTACCCCAGAAGAGGTTAAGGAAGCTTATACAATCCTAACTAAATATTCAACAGAAGCAATAATTGAAGCAGCTAGAATAGCTAAAACAAAACAGTAATATGATATATTGGTTTACAGGCCAGCCAGCAGCTGGAAAGACTACATTAGCTAAAAAGCTACATACAGCAATACCAGGCTCTTTTCATATTGATGGAGACGATTTAAGAGAGTTAACAACTAATAAAGACTATTCAATAAAAGGAAGAGTAGAAAACGTAACTACAGCACAAAAAATAGCACACTACCTACATAAAAAAGGAAGAACAGTTATTGTTTCTTTAATAGCTCCTTATATTGACCAAAGAGAGGATTTTAAAACATTAATAGGTGAAAAAAATATTTGTGAATTTTACGTCTATACTACTGAACCTAGAGAAAGAGATCATTTTAAAGCAGAAGCTTATATAGCTCCTAAAAAAGACTTCATTGCTATCAACACAACAATAGATACCCCAGAAGCATCATATAATTTAATAGAACATATAGTATTCGGATTATGAGCAAACAATTTTCAATGTACATCGGTAGATGGCAACCTTGGCATCCAGGCCATAGATGGTTAATCGAACAAAGATTAAAAATAGGTAAAAACGTATTAGTTTGCATTAGAGATGTAGAGCCTAATTCGTCACAACCTTGGACTGCAGAAGAAGTCCTAATGAATTTAGCAGAAGAGCTTAAAGATTTAATAGAAGAAGGAAGAGTTAAGGTAATTAAGATTCCGGATATTGAGTCAATTAATTACGGTAGGGGAGTAGGATACGAAGTAATAGAGCACGTACCTCCCAAGGACATACATGATATCTCAGCTACTAAGATCAGAAACCAAATGAAGGAGGATGGTAAATTATAAAAGACATTTAGCTAAAACTATATCTTGGAGAATAGTTGGAACTATAGATACATTTATACTATCTTGGTTAATTACAGGAAGTTGGAAAATAGGACTTTCAATTGGCGGAGTAGAAGTAATAACAAAAATGATACTTTACTATTTTCATGAGAGAGCTTGGTATAAGTACAGTAAATACGGAATAAATAAAGAATGATACAATTAGGAATATCTGCTTTTTACCATGATAGTGCTGCTTGTTTAGTAATAGACGGAAAAGTAGTAGCAGCTGTAGAAGAAGAAAGATTTACAGAGATTAAACATGATTATAGTTTTCCCACAAATTCAATTAATTGGTGCCTTAAAGATACTGGCATTAGTATGGAAGAAGTTAATGAAGTATGCTGGTATGAAGTTCCGGAAAAGAAGAAACAAAGAGTTCTTAAGTCTTTTGCAAAAAGGCCAATAAGAACATTTTTTAAACGCAGAAAATTCCTTAAAGAGTATAAAGCAAATAACCCAGAAACTTTATTAAAAGAAAACTACGGATATAAGGGTAAAATTAAATATATAGATCATCATTTATCTCACGCTGCTTTTTCTTTTTATACTTCCCCTTATAAAGACGCAGCAATTTTAACAGTAGACGGAGTTGGAGAATTTGAAACTGTTACTATAAGTAAAGGAGATGAAAAAGGTATTGATAAGAAATTAAGTATAGACTTCCCGCATTCATTAGGAATGTTATATTCAACTATAACAGCTTTTTTAGGGTTTAAGCCAAATGAAGGAGAATACAAAGTAATGGGGTTATCACCGTATGGAAATCCTAATACATACTATGAAAAATTAGACCAAGTATTTATTAATGTAACTTCTAATAAATTCGAAATAGACCAAGGATACTTTACCTGGGAATACTCAGATAGTATAATGTTCACGAAACACCTTGCAGGATTACTTCAGTTAGCACCTCGTTTACCGGAAGAACCAGTTACTCAAGAACATAAAGATTTAGCTTGCGCTTTACAGAATATTTACGAAAGAGAGTTTTTAAAATTAGTAGAAAGAGCTAAACTAATATGTAATTCTGACAATTTATGTTTAGGAGGAGGATGTGCATATAATGGAGTAGCAAATAATAAAGCTTATAAGTACTTTAAAAATATCCACATACCTTTTGCACCTTCAGATGCTGGATCAGCTATAGGAGCTTGTCTAGTTGCTTATTTAGGACCTAAACATACCAATATTACACCTTATTTAGGAAACCATTATACAGATGAGTATATACAGGGAGTACTAGAGGACAACGTAGGGAAAGTTTCTTTTTTAAAACTAGATTATGAAGTTTTACTAAAACGAACAGCTTCACTAATTAACAACCAGAATATTGTAGCATGGTTTCAAGGCCGTATGGAATTTGGAGCTAGAGCATTAGGTAATAGAAGTATACTAGCTTCCCCAACAAATGCTAAAATGAGAGATAAGTTAAACTATACAATAAAAAAGAGAGAAGGGTTTAGACCTTTTGCTCCATCAGTTCTTAATGAGGATGTACATAAGTATTTTGACGCTAATGAAGCTGTCCCTTATATGAATCAAGTAGTTAAAGTAAAAGAGACTGCTAAAAACTTATTTCCTTCTGCTACTCACATAGATAATACAGCTAGGATTCAATCAGTTACTAAACAAAGGAACAAAAAGTACTATTTATTACTACAGGAACTAAAAAGAGTATCAGGACATGGTGTTGTACTAAATACATCGTTTAACCTTAAAGATCAGACGATAACTAGAACACCAGAACAAGCTGTAACAAGGTTTATTAATAGTGATATCCCTTATCTTGTTATTAACAATTATTTAATAATGAAAAAATGAGAATACTTAAAGTAATAAAAGAATACTATACCGCATGGAAAGCGTCAAGAGCGTATAAGAAAAAGATTCGTGAGTTAAAAAACAGAGACCCATTTAATTATAAGAACTTTTAGCTATTTATAAGATATACTCAGATACATGGCAAATTTCACAAGCAATAAGATAAACAAGACGTACCAGCGATTGGTACAAGTTGACAATGCTCAATTTCAAGATGGACTAGGAAAACTAGTATCTGGATCTATTGGAGCTTTGAAAGTTACAGGTAGCCTTAGTGTTACCGGTTCATTAGGTATTGAAGGATATTCAAACGTAACTGCAGCTATACAGAAGCTAGATCAATTTAGTGCTTCTCTGGATGCAACATATGCGACTGATGCTCAAGTATCAACAGCAGTAAGTTCTTTAAATACAAAAACAGGGTCTATTGATTCTAATATTGCAACAGCAAATAGCCACATACAAAATTTACATTCATTTACAGGTTCATTAGATGCTACATATGCGACTGATGCACAATTAGCAAATGCAGTTGTTGCTTTAAATGCAGCTACTAGTTCACATGCTACTTTAACTGGAGGAAATTCATTTACAGGTAACCAGACAATATCAGGATCTGGATACTTCTCTATTAACTCCTATGCAGAGCCAGGAAATTCAATTGGAGTACAGACCTACTTAGATACAGAAAGCGGATCAGCACAACGTTACGCTGGTTATACCATTTCAGATAAGACAGGTCCAAATGCAGGTATTTCGATTAATTCATATGTTATATCAGGCTCTACACAGCCTGCTATGCAACTTACAGGAGGTGGAACAGGGTCATTAGGGGGAACTGATGTAGTACTTGAAGCACGAAAAGATGGATATGTTAGATCTAATAAAAGATGGCTATTCAATAAAAAAGTAAACGTTACAGGAGCACTAAACGTTACAGGATCTCTATTATTATCAGGTTCAACAGTATTAACTAACGCAGATCTAACAGCACTTAATACATTTACAGGGTCATTAGATGCTACCTTTGCTACAGATGCACAAGTAGCTACAGCAGTTAGTAGTATAAACTCAGCTACAAGCTCGTATGCTTTAGCAAGTAATATACCAGATGTAACTGCTTTAAATGCAGCTACTAGTTCACATGCTACTTTAACTGGAGGAAATCAATTTACAGGTAACCAGACAATATCTGGTTCAGGATACTTTTCTATTAACTCCTATGCAGAGCCAGGAAATTCAATTGGAGTACAGACTTATTTAGATACAGAAAGCGGATCAGCACAACGTTACGCTGGTTATACCATTTCAGACAAGACAGGTCCAAATGCAGGTATCTCTATAACTTCGTATGCTATCTCAGGCTCTACACAACCTGCTATGCAACTTACAGGAGGTGGAACAGGGTCATTAGGAGGAACTGATGTAGTACTTCAAGCACGAAAAGATGGATATGTTAGATCTAATAAGAGATGGCTATTCAATAAGAAAGTAAATGTTACAACAACTTTAAACGTTACAGGATCTTTACTATTATCAGGTTCAACAGTATTAACTAACGTAGACCTAACAGCTCTTAACTCAGCCACAGGTTCATACGCTTTAACTACTAGTTTACCATCAGTTAATGCTCTTAACGCAGCTACAGGCTCTTATGCACTATCTGCTAACTATATAAGCATAACAGCTTTAAAGAATTTGGTTGCAGCAGCTCCAAGCTATAATGCATTTACAGCATCTATAGCAGCTTTATAAAATAAAATACAGAAGATTAAGGGGGATAGTTGGTTACTATCTCCTTTTTTCGTATATTGTATTAATATAAGGCGATAGTGTCACAGTACCACTTTAAAAACACGAAATGAAAAAGTTACAAGAGAAATTGAACGATGATCTTTATTACAGAGACGATCGAGGGCAAGTAGTTATGAAACCGTCATTAGAGGTCAACGGTCAAAAAATACCCGATCCTAGTTTACACCAAAAAATATCTTTTATTAAATCCGCAATTCGACTAGGAGCATGTGCTTTTGGATTCTTCGGATTATTTGAGGTAGGCTTTATTTTATTATTTTTAGCTGAATTAGTTGGAATTGGGGAAGAATTAGTTTAAATTATATTATGGGAAAATATCAATCAACAAAAGTATTCGATGGATTCAGTACAGTCTTTCGACAATGGAAAGCCGAAACTACTCATTGTAGATTTCTACACGGTTATGGAGTATCTTTTAAACTATGGTTTGAAGGAGATTTAGATGAAAGAAACTGGGTATGGGATTTCGGAGGAATGAAAAGAGCTAAGACCTTAATAGATGGAATGTCTCCAAAAGTATGGATGGATCATATGTTTGACCATACCTACTTAATAGCAGAAGACGATCCATTTCTACCTGAAGCAATGAGGCTTAATCAAATAGGTATAGCACAGGTTAGAGTAGTACCTGCTACAGGAGCAGAGAAGTTCTCACAGTATATATACGAAAAGTTAGCTCCATTCATAGAAACGGAAACTGAAGGTAGAGTAAAAGTTATAAAAGTAGAATTTAGAGAACACGGCAAAAACTCAGCAATATATGTCCCTAGGTAGAGTAGAAGATTACGATAAAAATTTACCGATTGTAGAAATATATACAGCGGTACAGTCAGAAGGTAGTAGAGCAGGTTATCCAACGGTAGTGATTAGAACTACAGGATGTACTCATAGATGTTATTTTGGAGAAGGAGGCTGGTGTGATAGCTGGTATACATCTATTCATCCAGATAAAGGTCAATATAACTTTAATGATATAATTAAAGCATATGAGAAGAATCCTCATATTAAAGAAATGATGCTTACTGGAGGATCACCTTCAATGCATGGAAAACTAGTTAATGAATTAACACATTTTGCTAATGAAAAAGATATTTTTATTACTATGGAGAACGAAGGTAGTCATTTTCTACCTACGGATTATCCTATCAATTTGCTTTCTATCAGTCCCAAATTCTCTAACTCGGTACCTGTACTTGGAGTGGCAACACCACAAGGTAAGATTACTGATGAAAGGATGATTAAACAACATAATAAGTTTAGACTTAATTATGAAGCAATGAAAAAAAGTATTGCATACCATTCTAACTACCACTTAAAGCCGGTATGGGATGGTAAAGATAAAGCAGCATTAAAAGAAATAATGGAATGTATAGATACTTTAGAAGCACCTCAAGATAAAGTATGGTTTATGCCTGCAGGAGACTCAAGAGAATCTCTATTTAAGTCTTACCCTGTATTGTTTGATTGGGTTAGAGATAATGGGTATAGAATGACTTGGAGACCCCATATCATTGCATTTGAAGATCAAAGAGAAGTATAATGAGTTATATAATAGGAAGTCCGTGCATTAGTACCTGCGATACAGCTTGCGTAACAGTTTGCCCTGTAGACTGTATACATGGTCCTATAGATATAACAGGAGCAGGAGCAGAAGTTGCAGAAATGACCAAATCACAACTAATAGGCAAAAGCCTTTATATCAACCCAGACGAATGTATTGATTGTGGAGCCTGTATACCAGAATGCCCAGTAGACGCAATATACGAAACAGAAGAAGATGCAATCGCCGACGGAGAAAAAGAAGCAGTTATAAATAATTATAAATTTTTTGGATTAAAATATGAACCTTAAACAAATAATACACGACACACCTAATGATCAAGAATTAGGCAAAAAAGTAAGAGAATTAAACTTTGAGAAAGAACTTAACTACGTAATAGATCCTACGATATGGACAACAACAACAACATGGGAGAAATAAAAAAAATATTCTTAACTTGGGATGATGTCTATGAACTATTAGATAAAGTACACGAACAATGTAAAGGTAGTATAGACTACGTTACTGGAATACCAAGAGGAGGCACCATTTTAGCAATAATGTACTCACATAGGTTTGAAGTACCTTATATGAAGTACACAAGTAACCACTATCCTAAGCTATTGATTATAGATGATATAGCAGATAGCGGTAAAACAATCTTTGATTTAAGAGGTACTATGTTTAACCCTAAATTTGCTACTCTTCACTATAAGACAACATCAGTAGCAAAACCAGAGTACTATGCACAAGAAATAGCAGATGATTATGGGTGGATAGTTTATCCATGGGAAAAAGATAATTCAAATCCTATACAAGATTATTTGGTTAAATGAAAATAAAATCGTATATTAAAGTATTAATAAGTGTTGAAGCACCACTACAAAACAAGTAAAGAGAAAATGGCAAAGAAGTTTATAGAAGGAACAGAATTAGTAAAAGCTGGATATGCAAACGGTATATCTACGCAACTAGCAGATAAGCAGGCAATCGACGGTCCTGAGGCTAGATTAACATCAGAAGAGAAGGAAGTTATCATAGTTAATGCTGAAAAAGCATTTGGAGACTTCTTAACCGCTCTTGGTACGGATTGGAAAAATGATCCGAACTCTTCTGAGACTCCCCATAGAGTAGCGAAAGCATACGTTAACGATTTATGGAAAGGCCGATATGAGCCATTAGACAGAGTTACAGCATTCCCTAGCGACGGCTACGATGGAATTGTACAGGAGTCTAATATTCCAGTTACGTCTATGTGCTCCCACCACCATCAAAATATTGGTGGACAAGTGAGCATAGCTTATATAGCTTCAGAGACCGGGAAGGTTGTCGGCTTATCTAAATTAAATAGAATAGTAGAGCAATTCGGAAGAAGAGGTGCTATTCAAGAACAATTAACAGTTGCTATTCATAATGCTGTTAATAAGATATGTGAAGGTAATTTAGGAGTAGCAGTTATGATATCTGCAACACATAATTGTGTAAGTTGTAGAGGAGTGAAGCATCAAGGAGCTTCAATGCAGACTGCTAAGTTAACAGGAGCATTTTTAAATGAGGATTCTGCAAAAGCAGAGTTTTATAAGAATATAGAATTAGCAAGCATATGTCGTCATTAGAATATAGACCTTGGGGTGCATATGAAGTATTACATGATACCTCAGAAGCTAAAGTTAAGATTATAGAAGTTGAACCCGGACAAAGACTCTCTTACCAGTACCACACGAAACGTAAAGAGCAGTGGACTGTTATCTACGGTGAACTAACTATTATACTTGATGATGAGAAAGTATTTAGAAAAGCAGGAGAATCTATTAAAATACCATTAGGAGCTAAACATAGAGCTTGGAATGAAACAGATAAACCAGTAAGATTTATAGAAGTACAGACTGGAACATACTTTGGAGAAGACGATATAGTTAGATTAGAAGATGATTATATGAGAGCAGATGATGTGCAGGAATTTTTAGAAATGGCAGATGAACCTGGTCCTTGGCCAGAAGAATACGATAAAGTAAATACAATAGGAGGCTTAACAATGCCTAAAGGATCTTTGCTTAATGAGTTGCCGCCGGATGATTACCAATTAGATAATTAATATAATAAACCAAAATAAATAAAAATATGACAAATTATTGGCAAGTTACTACCCAGTTTGAAAGAGAAAACGATAGAGGTAGAATTCAAAAAGTTAAAGAGATCTACCTAGTAGATGCAATGACAGGAACAGAAGCTGAAGCTAAAACATATAAAATGTTAGAAGAGCTTAGTGAGACTAACTTTAAAATTATTAGCTTAACAGAATCTAGAATTATTAAAGTATATTAAGATGAGTGAGCAATTAAAATTATTTCCTGAAAAAGCTGGAAACTGGAGTGAGGCGGATGGTAAGGTTACTATCAACCCAGTTCCTTTCGTAGATGAAGTAGAGATTTTTAACGATACTTTTAATAAACCAAATAATTATGAACCTACTATACCAGCTAAGAAAGAGTGGCAATTCGTTTACGACTTCATACTCGAAGAACTTGAAGAATATAGAGTCGCTTGCGAAAACGGAGACATTGTGGAAGTTCTGGACGCTTTGTGCGACATTACTTATGTTTCCCTTGGGAACGGTGTTATGCTACATGGCCTTAAGGATAAGATACGGCCCGCATATGCAGAAGTACAAGCAAGCAATATGTCAAAAGCTTGTACTACTGAAGAAGAAGCCATACAGGCCGTCAGCCAAAGAAGTACGGAGCAAGGTGAGGCCTGCCATTTTGAGAAGGTTAAGGAAGGACGGTATATTGTCTATCGATCTAGAGACCGAAAAGTAATGAAAGCAACTAATTACTTCAGACCAGACTTACATCAATTCTTCTCTGATGATGAATTAGCTAAATTTAGAAACGAATCAATAGGAATATAATGAGTAAAGATAAGCAAATAGATCTACTGAAAGATGTAAAAGAGATAGAGGGAGTAAAGTATATACCTCTTGATACTGCAACTGCAGCCATTGATTTAGTTACTTTAAAATTAGATGAGGTAGTAAATATGGTACAAAAGTCATTGGTTAATTTAGATAAAGGTTTTAGAACAGAAATAAATGATTAAAATAGCACACGAAAGTCCGAAGAGTATTTTTGATGAAGTACAGTATTTAACTGATTACGATTATGCCTTAGTGCACCTCTTTGAAGACGATCCAATTTATTTGGAACAATTTAAGAAAGCAATAGCTAGTGGTAGAGAGGTTATTTTAGATAACTCTATCTTTGAATTAGAAGAAGCGTTTGATGCACATAAATTTGCATATTGGGTTAAAGAAATAAGACCTACTTGGTATATTATTCCGGATGCTTTAGAAGATGCTCATAAGACTATGCAACAAGCTGCAAATTGGACTAAAAACCATAGTGATGTCCCTGGTAAAAGTATAGGGGTTGTTCAAGGTAAAAATTATAAGCAAATCAGAGAATGTTACAAAGCTATGGATGAAATAGCTAATGTAGATATGATTGCTATCTCTTTTGATTATTCGTATTACACCGATTCTTTTCCTCATGATAACAAGTACGTTAGTTGGATGCTAGGACGTGTTAAGCTACTAGGAGACTTACTTAAAGACGGGGTAATTAATAAAGATAAACCTCATCACTTATTAGGATGTGGACTTCCTCAAGAGTTTAGTTTTTATAAGCATTCTGACTATGATTGGATCTACTCATTAGATACTTCAAATCCTGTAGTACATGGAATTAAAGGAATTACATACGGAACCGATGGGCTATGGTCTAAAGAGCGTCAGAAACTTCATGAACTAATTAACTCAGAGCTTACAATTGAGCAGTTGGATACTATTAAAAATAATATACAAAAATTTAAATGGTTTACAAATGGCTAATTACTGTATCATAGCAATAGGAGATGAACATAGAAAAGATTTTTTAAATAATATAAAATATATTGATAAGAAGTCAACTATATATCTTCAAACCGATGTTCACATAGAAGTAGAGGGTTATAATATCTTTAATATGGCTCCGACAAACAAAGGAGTTTTTAATTATTTCGAACAGTACTATTGGCCAATATTCATATCACAATGTATTAAACAACAAGTTATTTATGCAGACGCTGATAAACTTAAAGATGCTGTAAAAGCATCACTTATACCACCAGACGATAATTTTTATGTACAAAGTGGTTGGAAAGGATCTTGGTATACAAAGGCATACTGGAGCAAAGCAGTAAAGTATATGGAATCTTTAGGAGTAGACCCAACTGAAGTAACACCAGTACTAGAACAAGTTGGAATACTGCCTTATAATTCGTATCTTAAGGATATAGTTTTAGACTTAACTTTAGCTGAAAAACTATGGATTGAAATAGGATCTGAAGATAATAGTTTTAGCGGTAAAGGTAATGGACAAGGTCTTGCATTAGGTTTGAGTTTTAAACTTAGAGGTATAAAACCTATACAGATAGAAAATATTAGAATTAAATCAACAACATTAAATGAGTAAATCAAATACTTGGATAGCGTTTTTTAGTCAAACAGGTTCTGAAATAGCTAACTTAGCGGAAAGCTTAGGACGCTGGCCTGATAGGATAATTACTAATGATAGACCTGAACACCTTAGAACAGTAGATTCTAGAATAGAAAAGAAAGGTTATTTCACTATGAGTAATAAACCTACCTTAGAAGAGTATGAAGACCTACTTGTATACTTTCCAGATAGTTTAATTACTTTACACGGATGGTTAAGAGTAATTCCTCCATCAATATGCGAAAAGCATGGAATTTATAATGGTCATCCAGGCCTCATTACTGAGTACCCAGAATTAAAAGGTAAAGACCCTCAAATTAGAGCTTATGAAGCTAAACATGATGTTATGGGATGTGTATTACATAAGGTAACTGCAGGAGTAGATGAAGGTACAATAATATCAGAGGAAAGATTTAATGCTTGGCGTATTACTAAGGACGATATGTTTAAAGCATTACAGCAGAGATCTGAATACTTATGGATTCATTTTTTAAGAAAAGCAGGTGTGTAGTAGGTTATTAGAGAATTAATTCGTATCTTTAAGTAAATAAAGAGGTTATATGATAAAGAGAATTGCATTAGTAGGAGCTAGTAGTACAGGTAAGACTACTGTTTATGAATTACTTAAAAATAAATTACCTAAATATGAATTCGTAAATGAATCTACTAGAACTGTAGGTAGTTACGGATTTCCTATTAATGAGAAAGGTACTGATGCTACTCAGTTAGCTATTAGTAGTTTTCATTTAGAGGCTTTACTTCAACCTTATAACCTAGTCTTAGATAGGTGTTATATGGATTTACTCGTATATTCTAAGTTTATGGATAAATTATCTGTTAAGACATATAACTATATAAACGATACTTGGAATAGAGTAAAAGGAGAATATACTCACTATGTTTACTTCCCTATTGAATTTGAATCAGTAGATGATGGAGTAAGAAGTGTAAATGAAAAGTGGAGAACAGATATTGATGAAGAGTTTAAAGCAGTATTAGAAGGTGTACGTCAACCTTATTTGACGATAACAGGTTCTCCTATGCAAAGAGTAGAGCAAATATTAAACTTTATAAAATAGTATGAAAAAATTAGACAAATTAGAATTGTTTTGGATGATGTTATTGGCTTTTGCTTTTATTATTTCTTCAACTACTGCTAACGCACAAGTTATAATAACCGATATATTCACAGTAGAGTACGATCAACAGAGACAGCAACCATTATGGGTAGAATATACAGTACTCTGTTCTAATGGAAATGCTTCAAGAGTAGGTATGGAATTCTGGGAACCAGACATGATTGTAACCTCAGATGATGAAGACTATAAAGACAATATATGGGATAAAGGTCATTTAGCACCTGCAGCATCATTTAGCTGTAATACCGGTATGCTGTATAAAACGTTCTCTTACCTTAATTCAGCTTTACAGCATCAAGGGTTAAATAGAGGTCAATGGAGTAGATTAGAGGCTTTTGAAAGATCAGCAGCAAACTTCTTTAACGAAGATGTTAAAGTAAGAGTAGACGTATTATTTGAAGGAGAAGAAGTAGTTTTACCGACTGGTGCAACTATACCCTCAGGGTTTAGAAAGACAATTACAATTGGTGATGATAAACACGCTATTGTAAGAGTATTTGAATTTCCTAATATAGATACTAAAGGAACAAAGTGGATAGATTATATAATAAAATAAATAAAATGGAAAAAGTAAAAAATTACGACGAAGTAGTAGCAATTGCTGGAAAGCACTTAGGTAAAGTTGGTGGAGATGGATACTCTGACCAGTATAATAGAGAGCTATTAGTTAAAATTCCTAGGTACTTAAATAGAGAAGGCTACGACCTAACATCAGATAGTTTTGTAGGAGTTGATACATGGAACTGTTATGAAGTATCTGCTATTACGACTAAAGGTCAACCAGTAGCAGGACTCCTTAAAATTACATGCCCTTCTGATTCTGAATTTCACGTAGAGTCTAAATCTATTAAGTTATATTTGAATTCTTTCAATATGACTAGAATAGCTGATAATGCTATGGACTGTATTACTGGAATAGAAGCTACTGTTAAAAGAGACTTAGATGAACTTTTAGAAACTAATACAATTGTTACTTTCTTTGCAAGTGAAGAAGAAGGATTAGAACTATCTTTTGAAGGTTACGAAGACTTAGGAGGATTAGTAGATTTAGATCAAATTGACTTTACATCGTTTCAATCTGATGCTACTCAATTAGCAGTAGAAGATACATCAGATGTAGCTAAAGAGGTTAAATTAAAATCTAACTTACTTAGATCTAATTGTAGAGTTACTAATCAACCTGATTGGGGAGATGTATTTATTAAAATGGTAGGTAAGAAATTACCATCTGCTGATTCACTAGCTAAGTATATAGTTTCTCACCGTACAGTAAGTCATTTTCATGAAGAGATTTGCGAAATGGTATATAAACATCTATCAGACGCATACGAACCAGAACAGTTAATGGTATCTTGTCTGTATACTCGTAGAGGAGGTTTAGATATTAACCCTGTTAGAGCTAGCCATTCATCTTTAATACCTGAATTCTTTACTTCAAGAGACTATAGAATTAAGAAAACATTAAGACAATAATGGCTGAAGATAAGAAAACAAAAATCGAAGAAGAATACGAACTAATTGCAGTTCGTGTTCCTCCTGGAGATAACTGGGAACTAGTAATAGATAAAGAGACAGTTGTTGAAGGTCTAGTAGAAGCATTAACTCAGTACTTACGAAAAACTAAATTTAAAGGACATTATAAGTTAGAGCCATTAAACGGAAAACTATTTGCAATTAAAGAATGGATAGTAGAAGAAGAAGTTCCGGAAGCTAAGGTATTCGACTTATACGGAGAATATTAATGTCAAAATTCATAAAGAAGTACTCTCATAAGTACCAATTTTTAAAACTAGAGTTTGAAGAAACTCAAGAGGAGTTTAAAGAATATGAGAAAATATGGGAGTCAACTTTTGGTAAGTACTTTGATAAAGTAAAAAAAGAATATTGGGTAAATAAAGACACAGGAGAGATGAGAGATACTCCTCCTGGAGACAATATAGCTAAAAAGAAAGAGAAACCAGAGAAGCTAAAAAAATTATACCGAAAAGTATCAATTAAAGCTCATCCGGATAAAGGAGGCTCATTGGAAGATTTCAATGAAATAAAAGATTACTATGACTCTAATGATTTTATGGGACTGCTCAATTGGGCTACTAACAATGATATTACTTTTGAAGTATCTGAAAACGAGAAAGAGCTTCTAGAAAAAAGCTGTTCAAGTTTTGGCAATAAAATAGAAGGACTTAAAGCTTCTATTATTTGGGCATATTCTACAGGAGACATTAATATGAAACGTATGTGTCTGGTTCAGATAGAAAAAGAAAATAATATTAAGATAAAAGATGAAGATTTACCTGAAGAATTAGTTGGTAAGTTGTAATATATTTCGTATCTTAAGGTATATTAATAATTAAAAAGGTTATAATGATTCCAAAGAATTTTGAGTACCTAGACTCATTTGTTTTGCCGAGAGAACTAGAACAAAGCAAAAGAGCTCTAACAGAGCATATTACAGAAGTAAATAGATACAAGTATTTCCTTAAACTAAAAGTCAGAAGAGATACTAAAGATCATATTACTATGGTCCCAACAGACTTTCCTATGCAAAGAGCAATTTATGACCTTGTGTATAAAGCTCCTGACGGAAAACAGCAACATTTTAAAATAGGATGTACACAGAAACTTTACCAGAGAATAGGAAGAAACTACTTACAAGGATCAGGAGCCAATACAGGATGGCTAGCTCCAGCAATGCATGAATTCTTAAAAGAGTTTGGAGGAGAATTTGAAATTTATACTAGAGCATTTGATGATAAAATTACGCAAATGGACGATGATATAGAAGTAGATTATACTCCAAGATTGGATACAATAGAAAAAATGTACCAAGACAAGTTAAATATAAAAGACGGAAAAAAAGCTGTTCAAGAATTTTTTATTCTGAATAATTTTTCGTATATTATTAAATAAATAAAACGGTTATATATATGCAATTAGAAAAAAAGTATTACACGGTTCAAGATAAAGAAACTCTTGAACTACTACATCAACACATTATTGACTCTGACGTAATAGCAGTCGATACTGAGACTACTGGTTTAAACCCTAGAAAGAATAAGATCATTGGATGGTCTGTATCTGGAGATGAAGGAGTAGGTTTTTATCTACCAACCTTAGTTTTTGATTATGAGAAAGATGAATTAGTGCTGCAAGAGATTGACGGTACTTCTACTGAACTATTATCTAAGAATTTACTTAAGTTACTTAAAGGTAAGAAACTAGTCTTCCATAATGCTTCCTTTGATGTTCAGTTTATTAAGAACTACTTCGGAGTAGATTTGATAGAAGATATATATGTCGATACTGGACTATTAGTTCATACGGTATACGAAGAAGGAGCTTTTGGATTTGGTAATCCTTTTGGATTAAAGTCTATTGCTATAATGAATCAAAAAGAGTTAGGATTAGATGTTCAGGAAGCTGCTAACCAAGAGCAAATAGAGCTTAAAGAGTCTATTAAGAAGAATGGTGGTTCTACTACTAAACTACTCTATGAAATCTTTAAAGCTGATTTAGATATACTTAGTAAGTATGCATCGGCAGATACGGATTTAACTTTACGTATATGTAATTTATATTTAAAGAAACTTAAAGAGGAAGGACTAGAGAAGTTCTTCTTTGAGGATGAGGTAATGCCTATCTACAGAGAAGTTACTGTACCTATGGAAGCTGAAGGAGTTGATTTAGATATGGACTTAATAGAATCTACTTATACTGCTATTGCAGCAGATTTGATTAATAATAAAGAGATCGTAATGAAGTCTTTATTAGCTTTAGATGAAACTAAGAGTTGGATAGTAGCTACTGCATTAGATCAATATCCCGTATCCCATAAAGGTAATTGGGCTCAGAACCTAGTTACTCGTTACTCTATACCTTTACCGAAATCTGAAAAGACTGGCAAGTACTCTCTTACTCAGAAGAATATAGAAGCTTATGAACCGTCTAACGATAAAGAAGAAAAAGTAAAAGAGTTCTTAATGACTGGTAACGTAGATCTTATCGAAGAAGTAGAGCAAGCTAGAATATCTATGGCTATGTGGAAAGAGTCTAACGACGGTGAATACTTAAATATTCAATCTAAAAAGCATTTAGGTGAAATAGTATTTGGGTATATGGGCATTAAACCTCTAAAAGCTGCTGGTCAGACTAAAAGCGGTAGAGCTCAATTCGATATGGATATGATAGAAGATTTAGCGAAGACTTATTCTTGGGCTGAAAATTTACGTGTATACAATAAGCTTCTTAAGATTAAATCTACTTATGTAGATCGTTTTAGAGATCGTCAAGAGGACGGTAGATACTACTTCTACTATAAGCAGAACGGTACTGTATCCGGTAGATATGGTTCTGATGCTCAGCAGCTTCCTAAACCTAAAGAAGAAGGTGAGGATGCTCCTATTATCGTTAAGTATACTAATATAGTTAGAGAATTTATGATTGCAGGTAAAGGTAGAAAAGTAATCGATGCCGATTACGAATCTCTAGAGCCTCATTGCTTTGCTTCTGTTACTGGTGATACTGCTCTTCAAGAGATCTTTAATAAAGGATGGGACTTCTACTCTACTGTAGCTATTAAAACTGAGAAGTTAGACGATCAGAAATCTCGTTTTCCTAACGGAGTATCTGCAGATAAGAAAGCAGATAACTACTTAAAGAAGTTAGATGGGCCTGCTCGTAATAAAGCTAAAGCTTATTCATTAGGTATTGCATACGGTATGGAAGCTTATGCTCTTAAAATGACTTTAGGTATTGATCAAAAGTCTGCTGAAGGATTAGTAAAAGGTTATCTAGATGGATTTCCTCAACTTAAGCAATGGAGGTTAGATTCTAGAACTCAAGTTAAAGATCATGGTTATATTAAAAACTATGTTGGTAGAGTTAGGCACTTACCTAAAGTGAAAAAGATCTTTGGCAAGTACGGAGATCAAATGATGGATTGGAGATTCAGACAAAGTATTACTCCTCAATACGGTAAAGAAGCTGTTATGCAAGCTTATAGAGATTACCGTAACGGACTTAATAACTGTCTTAACTTTCAATTGCAGTCACTAGCAGCCGCCGTAGTAAATAGAGCTGCTGTAATGATTAACCGTAAAGCAAAAGAACTAGGCATAGATGCTATTGTTCAAGCTCAGGTTCATGATCAATTGATTATTAACGTATCTGAAAAGGATGCTGCAATGTTTGCTCCTCATGTTCAACAGATTATGGAAGATACTACAGTACTACCTGGAGTTACTTTAAAAGCACCTCCTGAAATCGCTAATAACTGGAGTGAAGGGCATTAAACTTAAATTAAACCTATTTATTTAAAGAATAAAGATCGACCCTAGAGCAATTTTTATTTTTATTAACCGGAGATCTTAGGACTCCACAATTTTATATCATTATGAGTAACATTTTTCAAGAACGTAATCCGTTCGACATTTTAGTCCGCAATTTTTTGCAAAAGACTCACAACTACCAAACGTTAGAAGAGTCAAAATTACCCCACCCAGTAGATATTTACGAAGTAGAAAACGGCCTTGGCTTAGATATAGCCTGTACCGGAATTCCAAAAGAAGATATCGAAATCTTAATTGAGGGTAATATTATTAAAATCAATTACAACAAACCAACCTTAGAAGGTGAAGCAACTGACTATATACATAAAGGTATAGCCAAACGATCATTTAACTTAGGTTGGAAGATAGACAGTAGATTTGATCTACAAAAAGCAAAAGCTGAGTTTATAAATGGCTTATTGCAAGTTACAATACCGTATGCTAAAGGAAAAGAATCAAAAACTTTGAAAATTAGCTAAATTAACCCGCTCTAGGGTTGTTTCTTTTATAAATTAATCGTATATTAATAATTAACAAATAAAGTTATATGACAAAACAGTTATCTCCGACTAATGATCGGATTCTTATCAAGCCTATAGATGAAGGCGAACAAATGTATGGAAACTTAGTAATTCCAGATTTAGGAAAAGAAAAACCGGAAATGGGCACTGTACTAGCAGTAGGTCCTGGACGTCAGTCCGAATTAGATCCAAGTAAATTAATCACAGTACGTTCATGTAAAGCAGGCGATGTGGTATTGGTTCCTAAAATTGGTACTTTACGTATTGACTTTGAAGGAGAAGAATACTATTTAGCTCAAGATAGAGAAATACTAGCGGTTGTAAAAGAAAAAGAAGACAATGAGTAAAAGTATTACATTTAACCATGCAGCAAGACAAGGTCTTAGCGATGGAATTGAGAAGTTAGCTCAAGCAGTTATAAGCACATTAGGACCATCAGGACGTAATGTTATTATTGAAAGTGCAATGGGTAACCCACAGTCTACTAAAGATGGAGTTACAGTAGCTAAATCAATAGACTTAGAAGATAAGTTAGAAAATATAGGAGCTCAGCTAGTTAAGCAAGCATCTATTAAAACTGCAGAACAAGCTGGAGATGGTACAACTACGTCAACATTATTAGCTAGAGAGCTTTATAATAAAGGACTAGGTACTATCGGAGACTATAATGCAGTTGAAGTACAGAGAGGTATTCTAAAAGGTACAAAAGTAATTGTAGAGTATTTAGAAAATCTATCTAAAGATATTACGGATGAAGAGCAGTTAAAACAAGTAGCTACTATATCAGCGAATAGCGATAAAGAAGTTGGTGAGTTAATTGCAACATCAATGGAAAAAGTTGGCCGTGATGGAGTTGTTACAATCGAAGAATCTAAAACTGGAGAAACCTATCTAGAAACAGTAGAAGGAATGCAATTTAATCGTGGTTATAAGTCTCCATACTTCGTAACAGACAATCCATCAATGACAGCTGTTCTTCAATCACCGTATGTACTAATTGTAGATAAGAGGTTGAGTAGTATTAAAGAGTTATTACCCGTCTTAGAAGCAGTACAAGTACAGAACAAATCACTATTACTAATTGCAGATGATCTTGATGGAGAGGCACTGTCTACCTTAGTAGTAAACAAGATGAGAGGTATATTACCAGCAGTAGCTGTTAAAGCCCCTGATTTTGGTGATCGTAAGAAAGCTATCTTAGAAGATATTGCTATTATGACTGGAGCACAAGTAATCTCTAGTGAAAAAGGAATGCGATTAGATAGATTTGATCCTAAATGGTTAGGTAAAGCCGGAAAGGTTACAGTTAGTAAAGATATTACTACGATTATTGATGCTAAAGGAGAAGATGCAGCTATTACAGCAAGAGTTGAAGAGATTAAAACTCAAATTGATGAAGCAAATTCACCATTCGAAATTGAAAACTTACAAGCTAGATTAGCTAAGTTTATCGGAGGAGTAGCAGTAGTTCACGTAGGAGGTCATACTGAAATCGAAATGAAGGAGAAGAAAGATAGAGTAGACGATGCTTTACATGCTACAAAAGCAGCATTAGAAGAAGGTATACTACCTGGAGGTGGAATCGCTTTATTGAACTCTGCTTTAGACTTAACTAAGCAACGAGGAAAAGGAAAGTTTAAAGACTTTACTGTGAGTGAATTGATAGGATTAGATATTCTAACCGAAGCACTTACAACACCATTTACTCAGATCTTATGGAATGCAGGCGTAGAACCAGAGAAAGTTGCAGAGATCAAAGAAGTAGTAGAAGGTAAGAAGAACCAATGGTACGGTTATAATAGTAGATTCGAAGAGTATACTGATATGTTAAAAGCAGGTATTATTGACCCTACTAAAGTTACACGATTAGCATTAGAAAATGCAGCATCAGTTGCAGCTACAATGTTAACGACGGAAGCAGTTGTATCAATCGATCCACCAAAAGACGGTGAACCAGCAGGTATGCCAGGAGGAATCGATCCAGCAATGTTAATGGGATAATATGAAATATAAATTCATCATAAATTGGCTAAAGGAGTATAGCAAAGGTGCTCAAGAAAAAGGCTTCGTAATTGGAATCTCAGGAGGAATAGATTCAGCAGTAACATCAACGCTATGTGCTGAGACAGGTATACCAACCTATGTAGTTTCTCTTCCAATTAATGGTACGTCGGATTTAGCAGACGATCATATGGAATGGTTAGACAATAAGTATGAGAATGTAACACCGTTAGAATTTGATTTAACGGATACATTTAAAAGCTTTGAAGGTCTATTCATGGAACCGGACGCTTTAGCATCGGCAAACTCTGCTGCTAGGCTAAGAATGATGACTCTTTACCACACCGCTGCTAAGGTTAACGCCTTAGTAGTTGGTACCGGTAATAAGGTAGAGGACTTTGGTATTGGATTCTTCACCAAATACGGTGATGGAGGAGTTGATATTAGTCCAATTGCTGATCTAATGAAATCAGAAGTAAAGGAAGCAGCTTGTGAATTAGGTATTCTCTTAGAAATCATCAACGCTCAGCCTACAGATGGCTTATGGGAAGACGGTAGAACAGACGAAGACCAAATAGGTGCTACATATGATGAATTAGAATGGGCAATGACTTTTGGCGGAGATAAACGTAAGCTAAACAAAAGACAAAAAGAAGTCTTAAAAATCTTTTATAGTTTTAATTTTAATAACCGACATAAGATGGTAGCAATACCCGTATGTCAAAACACTAAATCAAATTAATTATGGCAAGTAAGCAAGAATTATTCGAAGTTATTGAAGGTCACTTCAATACATTAGCTGAAGAGAACAGTGGTTCTACTAAGGCATCGCAACAGAGAGCAAGAAAAGCAGCAGGAGAGATTAAGAAATTAATCACTGACTACAGGGCAGCATCTGTTTCGGAAAGCAAGTAAGATGGAGGCGGCGGGGGAGCATTACTCTCTCGTCGACGAAGTCGACACGCGCGAATTAAATTCACCCCTCCTTCATTGGGGGGCGTGTTTTTACTACTTATAGCTCAAATATGGGCATATATTAATTACATTAAACATGGTGCTTTAGTTGCATCGGAACCAAAAGGTTCTTATATTTATACAAGTATGGAACCGCAATTTATTTATTTCGAAGATAGTTGGAATGAAAAAGAAGAAGAAGAACCTGGTCGGGGACGAGCAGTACGGGCAACGAGAGTTGAGCCAGTTGATAAGACGAAAGATGATTCAAAAGAACCACGGGGACGAAAGTCTTTACAGGCGTAAGCCAAAGCATAAGCGTAATAATTGGCAGGATGAAGACTAATGAAGGCATTAAGAGTACGCACTAGACTAAAAATATCAAATAATCCTACGGGCTTATTAATCTATATATTAACCGAGTTAATTAAAAATAAATGTTATGTCAGATTCAATAAAAAAATATCAGGAACTAGTAGAACAAGGGAAGATAGATCCTAAGAGGATACCCCTGAAAGACCGTGATGATAAGATTATGGGATTATTAGCCGAAGCAGCTAAACAAAATAAATTAGCAGCAGTGCAAATTCGTGCCACGGAGGTACAAAAAATGTTTGGAGGAGCCTCCTTACTACTGGGTTTACAAGTTGCTTGTGATGAACTGCTAAATTGACAATGGAATTGGTTAAAACGTGATATTTATTAATAACGTAGATTTACAATAAAACAAATTATGAAAGGAACACTAATATCAAACGATTTTGTCAAAGATAGAAATGGCGACTTAAAATTTCTTGAAATGAACACTGATACCGTGTTATACGGTAACTTCTTAAGACATGATGCAGATTGGCAAGCTTTAGTAAGCTTCTTAAATGCAGATGCAGGCTTTAATACATTACATATTATATACAAAGCAGAACTTCACTTAGCAGCTGTACAAGATATAAAAAGCAAAGTAGCAGCAGGATGTTCAGGTATAACAACTATAACTTTACAAAACGAGAATCTACACAATTCATTTCCTACAGCAGTAGAAGATGCAGCAAACAAATTTATTTTACGTTTAGCATATGATGAGAATGCAATCTTAGATTCTTACTATGCAGCGTCAGCAATCAATCCTTTAGCTCTTTTTGAAGAGAATGGATCTGGTTCATTAGCCGTACCGTTCTACTCAGTAGACGAAGGAATTGTAACATCTACGTTAGTAAGTTCCTCAAATGCAGCTAATATTCCAGATGTAGTTTACAAACCTAAGATGGATGTATTCGGACCTATTGAATTTGGAAAAGTAGGAGACTGGGATACAGCAAAAAGTGAATTAACAGGTAGTTATTATATGACTAGCTACGAAACACATGCTGATGATATTGCAGCAGGTATAATGAAGTCTTATAGAAACTACGGAATCGCATATGGTGGTGGATTAAATTATATAGATTTAGGTACCATTACTTCACAAGCTAAATTTGATATACCTTCAGCAGCTGGACTAGACTGGGATGGAACATCTAACTGGAAGTTTGGAATTAAACACAGAATGGAGTATTCTACTTCTACATGGAAAACAAAAGATGTTAAAGACGGAATGTTTGAAAACGAAACATATACTTCAGCATCTGCAGCAGAAGAAGCAGTAGGTATTCACGACATTAGAGTTGGACAGACCCTTAAAACCTTTTATGTACCAGGTTTACCTGATACAGATATACCAGATGTTTACTTATCATGGAATATGACAGGTTCTCAATGGCCAGAAGGAACAGCAGTTACATCTTCAGTAGTACAAACTGCAGTATTTACTAGTAAAAACCTTAGCGGTGAATTGTATAGAATAGAAACAGCAGATACAGATTTCTACATTGGAGGTAGTACAGCAGTATTAGCCCACAATTATGAATCTACTGAAGTTGGAGTAACTAGGTATACACCTGTATTTGAAATCAATCAAGATTATCACTCACTTATAGCTCTAGATGGATCTAAAATCCCTATTGTAAAATCTGAACTGTTACAGTTATCTGTAGCAACAGGTAGCTTCTTTACAGCAGATGTAGAGTCAGTAGATAACTTATTGGTTGGAGATCAATCTTTTGCATTCGTAACTCACAACGCAAAAGGTTATGGATTTATTTAGAATTTAACAAAAATGAGATATTTTAAGAGGTTTTTTACAAGACCTATAATTAACAAATAGAATAATATGGCATTAACTAAAGCACAAGTAGAAGCACTAGTATATAAAAGAAAAGATACTAATGACATTAGAACATTTGTACCTGCTACTGAAGCAGAGCAATCGACAATCCGTAATACGGTTGAAGCATTGCTAAGCCAGATCGTAGTAAAGCACAGTTCATAAAGGAGTACTAATTTTATTGTAAATGTTATGTTAAAAGTTTTTGGAGACTCGTTCTCTGCTATCATTAAGGATCACCACCAAAATCAATGGTTTTCTATTATTGAAAGAACTTTAAACAAACCGTTACTTAACGTTGCAAAAGCAGGAGCTACTAATCTATACATTCTTCATACGATAATAGAACAGTTACCGTCAATCACAAGCAATGACATTATAATTATTAACCTATCAGGTCAAGGAAGATTGCCGATAGGAGCAAACAGCAGGAAGTCTTGGTTTAACGACCAAGATTTCTTTTTGTCTGTAGATGACAGTAATAAGCAGAAACTTACATTTAAAGAACAGAAAAGCATTCAGTGGTATTACGATACACAGTACCTTCCGGAAATTGTAGAAACTGATAGATGTATAAATAATATAATTAACTTAGTTAACTTTATAGATAAAAATATAGGAGCTAAAGTTATACTATGGAACCTTACAGCGTTAAATAATACAGACAACGATTCAAGGTTTAATGATAATGTATCTGAATCACCATCTACTATTTCTACAAATTTATGGACACCTCTATCTAATGAAGGTAAAGTTGGTTGGGTTGATATAATATACAGTAATAAGCTTAACATATCAGAAGAAGACTTACACCCTAATGCAAAAGGACATCTTTTTATAGCTAAAGAGTTTATGTCAACTCTCATTCCAAAAAGAATATTATGAAATTATTAGTTATAGGAGTACCTAGATCCGGTACAACAAGCCTTATAAAAGCAGTGTCAGATAAATACGTTAGTGAACCATTCTATAATAGGTTCGAGCATAGCAACGATGCTATCAGTATGATTGAAGACTTATTAGAAAAAGATAATAACATAAAGCTAACTGTAGAACAGTACCCATTAGATTGTACTTCTGATATTAAGAGAGCTAGATTTTGGAAAAGGTTAGTATCTTTATTTGATAAAACTCTTTTAATAGACAGGTTCGATTTTAATGATCACCTTATTGCTTATGCTAGATTGAAATATTGCAATGAGAACGGAATTGAAATAATGGTACCTTATGAAGATAAGGATTATACTACTTCACCAGAAGTACACACAGAAGAACTAAAGGGTCTTAAAGAGATACTAGTAAAATTATCTAGATCTGTTAACGTACCTATTACATCTTATGAAGCTTTATTTTACGGAGATACTAAAAATGAATTCTCAGAAATGGGATTAGAGTTTACTTCTAAAGCAAAAGCAGAATTAAACCCAGCAAGAAGATTACGCAACGGTAAACGGTCAATGATATGATACTAATATGGAGCTTTACTACTAAAATGGAGGGCGGGTATAAAGACCCTAATCCTGTATTGCAGCTTTACAAAGCTTCTATGATCAGGGCTAAGAAATTAGGCTACGGTATAAAGCTATACGGTTGCGACTATACATTAAAATATCTCAAAGGACATTACGATAATTCTTTCAATGTAGAAAAAGAAGAGTTTGTACTTACAGATGATTTAAAAATTTACATTCATCAAAGAGAAGATCTTAATTGCGCTACTATTGATGGAGACTTAATTTTAAAATCTAAATTACCTTTTGATGAATACAGAGACAAAGACGTTATATTTGAATACCCAGAAACAAGAGCAAATGCTTTAAATGCTAAAAGAGCTATCTACATTGGTTATATTTATCTGCTTAATATATTTAAAAAATATCCTATAGGAGATACTATAAAAGAATATGTACATGATGGAGCATTAGCTTGTAATGTTGGTATAATAAAATTTAATAACCAAAAAACTAAAGACTTATGTATAAGCAATTACCTAGCTTTTAGAAAATATTTTTTGGAAATAATAGAACCAAAGGAAAAATTAGTAACCTCTAAATATATCCCTTCTATAGTAATATGTCAATACCTTTTTGGATGTATTGTTATGAATCATAATATTAATGTAGGATACACTAAGAGTAAAGCACAATACGACCATTATTACGGAGTATGGAAATTTGATAAGCACGTACAGAAGAAAGCAAAAGATATAATTCAATTTGAAAATACGAAAAAATGTCTTATTTAGAATATGAAATGCCTACAAAAGAAGGTATTGTAATAGCTGAGAGTTACAATTATAATAGTGAATATATTTATAGAGTTTCTAAGTACAATGAAGAAGCTCCTAATGCCCATATAATAAAAAGCATTAAAGATTCACTTCCTCTCTGGACAACTAGACCTACAATAGAAACAGTTAAAGAAAGATTCCAGAACGGTTCATTTGTAATGTATCAGTACTATAAAGGCGAGTTAAGTGGCTGGTTTTGGCTTAACTCAGAATTTACTCATGATTGGATTGATACTAAACCATTACCTAAACCTAATAGTATCTATATAGGAGGAATGTATAAATGTTTAGATCAAAAACTCCCTGCTGATGCAGCAATGGACTTTGGTAGTTATGTAATGAAATACTGCTGTGAAAATTATGAGTATTTATATGCTATAATTGAACCTTGGAATAAAGCTTCTGTTAGAGTATTTAAAGATTACCAAAAATTTATCTTAAAAGAATCTTTCATATAGTTGCTTACTTAAATAAACTTTCGTATATTAAGGTATATGAGCGATGTAATAGAGTACGATAAATTTGACCAATGCCCTTATCAGCCGCAAAGAAGTGAAGAATGGCTGTCTAAATTCTTCAAGAAGAACTACTATACTAAACCCTACGATAGGTTTATGTGGTGGAGAAGCTATACTACAAAAACTAAGCCGTTGAGTAGCAGAGCATCTTTATCGCAAAGAGCCGATAATGGAGATTTTGATATTAGTCCTTTTAAATTTGAAATAGACTTAGTTGAGCATAAGCTACGTAAACGTTATCTAGAACTGCACCCTGATCAAGGCCGATTCTTAGAAGATCAAGCAGTTAACCTAGCAAGACGTAAGAGGCTTAAAGCAGACTATATAAAGGACGAACAAACTAAACTAGACTCACTCTTTAGTGCAATTACTGGCAGGTATGGCATTACCCGTAGACAAGCGGAAGAAGATGTGGTGAATAGTAAAGCGAAGAAGATATCTACTATTGTACGTAACTTAGAGAAAAGATACAAGAAGAAGCTCAGCTACGTATCTTTAAAGTAAAAGAGCTATTTATATATAAATTAACATTAATTAATCTAGAAAGAAATGAACACAATTTTAATTATCTTAGGAGTTATACTTATTGCAGCAGCCGTTGTAATCGTACTCCAGAAAAAAGGTATTATAGGAGACCGCGATGGTGATTATATCCCCGATGCAGTTGAAGATAGTGCTAAGAAAGTAAAAGACACAGCTAAGGAAGTCAAGAGACGTGCTAGGCGAGTGAAAGAGGAGATTGGCGACGTTGCAGCAGAATTAAAAGAAGCAGCAGTACAGGTCAAGGACATTAAAGACGCGGCTCAAGGAAAACCTCGTAGAGGTAGAAAACCTAAGGCTAAAAAATAACTAATTTTATGCAGAATAACATCAATGTGGACATTAATCAAACTGTTCCGGTCCTATGTGAAGAATGTGGAGGAATATACTTCGAACAAGCCCTTACAATCAGAAAGGTCTCAGGTATCCTCACTGGCCAAGCCGAAGCTTCATACATACCAATCCCCGTCTTCAGCTGCAAAGCCTGTGGACACGTCAACTCCGAATTCCAGCCCAAAAAAGGCAAAGCGTTGGAGTAACTACTCAGGTATACAAGAAGACATTTACGACTGAAGAGAAGAGAGGCCTGAAAAGGTCTCTTTTTTGTTTTACCTTTACTATTTATATATGTATAATAACACAATACTATATAATATGAAACACATACTATTAATTCTTTCATTACTGATCACCAGTAGTGCATTAGCACAGGATAAAGATTCTTTCTTTACCTCTGTATATAAAGACTTTCTTAAATACGGTACAGTATATGCAGCTGGTGATATCTCAAATTCCATTGAAGCAGCAGAACCAACTTACTTTCTAAGAACTAATTCTGACGGAAGCATTTACTCTATACCAGATGTAGTAGACAACACCCCAATCTATCCATACGATTTCAGATACGGTTTTGGTATTAGAAAACTAGCAAGGTTTGGATACGAAAGAAAACCTAAAAACTTCTATGACGGTACTGAATCACAATTGACATTTTCAGCTCCTTCCTCAGCAGTTATAGGACTAGAGTATCAATTCCACTTTGAAAAAGAAAGATGGAGAGGAGAAGATTTTACTAATCATAACTTCTTTCTTAAGCATACAGGTAAATACCATATAGTAAAAGTTCAATCAAGACAAGTAGATAAAATAAACCTTAACTTTAATTCTGCAGAAGTAAGAGGAAGATTACCAATCGGTAAGAAATTCTCTATATCAGCTGGTGTAATTGCTAGAGGACATGATAGAGCATATGGATATAATCCATTCGAAATATGGTTAAACGAAATGGACCAAGATGAAAATGGTACTCCATACTACACTAATCAATGGTATACATTAGGTTTTGAGTATGGTTATTCTGATCACCTTACTACCTATACTGATGATCAAACAGGAGTAGCAACACAAGATTGGATTTGGAAAGATGCCGAAGGTAATGTTGTAGCTAACTCTGATTTAGAATTTAGAGAAGAAATGTTTCCATCTCTTATTAACCGTTATAATAGAGAAGCTTGGGATGAATTAGATTCATGGGTAGAAGTGGCACCAATAATTGGAGTAGATTTTTATCATTATAAAAGAGACTTCTGGTTCCATGGTTATGCTAACTACATACTTCCAATGCACAAATACATTAAAGGTGATGAAAGAGCATCTTACTTAAACAGAAATAATTGGGGTAAAGGTGGACTAATATTAGATAATGAATTAGAACAATGGGTAGATTATTCATTCGGAGCTTCATTAGGAACTAAGTTAGGTAAAAATATAGGAATATTCGTAGAAGGTGAATACTCTAAGATGTGGGATAGTAGATTCTATCAAACTACATTCGGATTTAATTACACATTTAAGTAAAAATGAAAAAATTAGTATTAGTATTAATGATATTACCTCTTTTAAGTACAGGTGTATTAAACGCTCAAAAATTATCTAAAAATGATGCTTTTGATATATTGACAAAATGGGAAGGTAAATGGAAAAATAGTGCGGTTTTTGAAAAATCTGTTTGGATATCAGAACGGGTTGAGACACGAGGGATAACTGAATCAAATTTAATTCTTTCGAATAATTACCTTGAAATAATGGTTTATAATGATAATACAAGCAAACATAT
>Ga0307985_10000190_pt1 | contig 36384 bp, 32 predicted proteins | sample EllFjometageno80_FD_203155 | JGI IMG/M metagenome (GOLD analysis project Ga0307985, IMG submission 203155) | Marine microbial communities from Ellis Fjord, Antarctic Ocean - #80 | ecosystem: Environmental > Aquatic > Marine > Unclassified | place: Southern Ocean | collected 2014-10-09 | reverse complement strand
ATACCTAAAGGAAGCATCTGTTTTTAATTGATGCTTTTGGGCAGACTTACGGATATAGTCAGGAGAGAAATAAGCGCTTTCTAAAAAGATGTTTTTGGTTGATTCGGTTACACCTGATTTAGTGCCTCCAAAAACACCTGCAATGCACATGCCTTCATTTTTATTGCAAATCATTAAATCAGTTGAAGCAAGCTTCCGCTCTTTTTCATCTAAAGTAGTGAATTCGGTACCTTCTGCTAAAGTCTTTACGATCACTTCGTCACCAACAATAGCATCCGCATCAAAGGCATGCATGGGCTGTCCAAGGCCATGTAAGATGTAGTTAGTGATGTCCACAACATTGTTAGTTGGATTGATATCAATCGCTTTAAGACGATTCTGAAGCCAGTCTGGAGAGGCTGTGACTGTTAATCCAGACATTGACAATGAAGAATACCGCGGACATGCCTCAGTATTTTCAACCGTCACTTTAATATTTCTTTTGTTGTTATCAACCTTAAATTCATCGGTTGACTTTTTTGAGATTTCTCTATTTAAAAGTGCTTTTAAATCTCTGGCAACTCCTAGATGTGAAGCGCCATCAGCCCTGTTTGGTGTTAAGCCAATTTCGATTCCCCAATCAGATTCCAACTTGAAATATTCAGCAGCTGGACTTCCATTGGCCAAGTCAGTCTCGAGAACGATAATTCCATCATGACCTTTGCCAAGGCCGAGCTCATCTTCAGCACAAATCATCCCTTCAGAAACTTCGCCTCTTATCTTAGCCTTTTTGATTTTAAATGAATCATGACCTTGTGGGTACAATGTGGCATTTACTGTTGCTACTACTACTTTTTGGCCAACGGCAACATTAGGTGCGCCACAAACAATTGGTGACGGGTTCTCTCCTCCGATATCAACAGTTGTTTTACTCAGCTTGTCTGCATTGGGGTGCTTTTCACAAGTGAGCACTTCACCAATAATGATTCCCTTTAACCCGCCTTTTACTGACTCAATTTCTTCAAGTCCTTCCACTTCTAAACCAGAAGCAGTGAGTAGGGCCGAGATTGCCTCAGGAGATTCTTGAATATTAATATATTCTTTCAGCCAATTAAGAGAGATTTTCATCTGATGGTATTGCTTTAAATGCTAACAATCACCTGTTTCTGGTGAATCAGCAAAATTAAACATTTAGGCAAAGGAACAATGAAATTAAAAGGCTTTGTACAATTTTTCGCCTGCCTCGATGGCTACAGTCATTAAATTTTCCTTAGGTGGGATTGGACAGCTGTATTCATCATTGAAATGACAGAATGGGTTGTAAGCCATGTTAAAATCAATAGTGATGGCTTTGTTCGAGTCCTTTTTAAGTTCGACATACCGCCCACCACCATAGGTAGTGAGGGCGCTGGTTTCATCTGCAAACATTAGTGAAAGGACATTGCCATTTCTTTCTTCAAAGTCTTGATAGACTAGTAATCTTTGAGGTTTGCCTTCTAGTTCAAATTCTGCATGTCCAATGGTGATGTACTTTCTTTGCTCGCCTGTTGTTGTGGTAATGAGTACGGGGAGTTTGCGTTCGGCAAGAATCAATCGGGCTCTTATTTTTAAAGTAGGGTCGACTGGGAAATATTTTAATCCTTCGAAATCTACTTTGTCTTCATCCATTAAGGGAGAGCTATTGGATTTCATAAAGCGATCGCGGCTTACTCTATTATCATCGATACGATCAGAATATTCATTTCCATTTTCACCCGCAGTGATGAAGTTGAAGATAGTGACTCCGATTATGGCAACAACAAGAATACTGAAAATGGTTTTCCTCTTCATGAATAAATCATTTACACAAAAGTAATATAAAGGGGATTGGAAATAACCATTCTAGATATTGAATAATTAAGAACAATAATGCTTTTACTTTTCTTTGGCTGACGGTCACGCTGATGTTGGATCTCTGCCCTCGAGCCAGAATAAAGAAAAAAAGGAAATACAAAATTGCGAAAATTAAATTCCCTAATGCTTTTTTAAAAACTGTCTGATTGAATATTAGAGCAATCCTTCATCGGCAAAACTAAAGTAACCATCATCAGTGAAAATGATGTGGTCCAGCACAGGGATCTCTAACAACTTTCCTGAGTTTTGTAGTTTTTTGGTTAAGTCTATGTCTGCCTGGCTAGGTTTTTTGTTTCCTGAGGGATGATTATGTGCTAGAATGATACCACTTGCCAAGTCTTCTAAGGCTTTCTTGAAAATAACTTTGGGGTCAGCCACTGTACCAGAAACACCACCAAGGCTTATGGCCCGCTTGTGGATTACTTTATTGCTTCGGTTCAGCATTATGACCCAAAACTGCTCTGTAGGTTGATCCATTAACTCAGGTGCCATCACTTTGTAAGCGTCTTCAGAGCTGCGAATCTGAGGTTTTACTAGTTGATTGGATTCTTTTCGTCTCCTACCTAACTCTAAAGCACCGACAATACTTATGGCCTTTGCTTCTCCAATCCCATTGAATTTTTTAAGGTCCTTCACGGATAACTTGGCAAGGGCGTTAAGGTCGTTTTCTACACTGCCTAAAATATGTTTGGAAAGAGTCACCGCACTCATTGATCTGGTGCCAGATCCGATTAATATGGCAATGAGTTCTGCATCTGACAGTACTGTACGACCTTTTAGGAGTAATTTTTCTCTTGGGCGGTCTTCCTCTGCCCAACTAAGGATGTTTGGTTCATTCTCCATGTATTACTAATAGGAGAATAAATGTAATTAAAATTAATTATTAATATAATAAGGGCATAAAAAAACCGAACCACGTGGTTCGGTTTAATATTTTATTCAATTCTAAATTAAAGGCTGTTCACCAACTTCGTCAATTTTGACTTATTGTTTGATGCCTTCTTTTTATGAATGATATTTCTTTTAGCCAATTTGTCTAACATGCTTATCACAGTTATTAACAAACCTTCTGCTTCAGTTTTATCAGTAGTGTTACGCAATTTTTTTATAAAAGTACGCGTAGTCTTGTGCTGATAGCGATTTCTCAAACGTTTTGCTTCGTCTGATCTGATTCTTTTTAATGCTGACTTGTGATTTGCCATTTCTTAAATCTATTTCTATTTCTTGAATTTCGGGTTGCAAAAATAGGTCTAATTATTTTAATCACAAAGTATTGTAAATAAATATTACCAACTCTTTAAATATGCTTGCCAACCTGAGTACTGCCATTCACCTTGAATTCTATTTTCAATCCAACACTGAATTGCTAAATTAGGCTTTAGATTAAAAAAAATTAAAGATATGAAAGGCTTTTTTATTGCAGTTATATTCTTGTTTACGTTGTATGATGACGGAATAAATAACAGTCCGGAAATGGCAGGGGATATTGATGGCGCTTGGGAATTATTATCAACAAAAGGTGTGCCGACAAAGGGGAATATTACTTTCATGGCGGTTGATGGCTATGCATTTTATTCAATTTATGATTTGGAATCAAAAGCATTTAGAGGGTCTATGGGGGGTAAAATGTCTAAAGTCGCAAGTGGCTATAGTTTTTTTATGGAGTATGATAGTTTTGATTCCAAAACTGTGGGTTCAACTACACCCTTGGAGATTACCTTTAAAGGAGATCAAATGACGATTGTTTCGGATGGAGAAGGCAGAATGATCTTTAAACGAATAGATGCCAACAAAGGAGAAATGGTAGGAGCCTGGAGAATTACAGATAGGATGAGGAACGGAGAAATGTCCGCTATGCGTCAAGGCTCCAGAAAAACAATAAAAATGCTTTCAGGTACTCGTTTTCAATGGGTGGCTTATGATCCAGAAGCCAAATCCTTTTCTGGAACTGGAGGAGGTACTTACACTTTTGAGAACGGGAAGTATACGGAGACCATTGAATATCATTCTAAGAATTCCGATAGAGTAGGGGCGGTACTTCCATTTGATTATGAGATCAAGGGTAAAAAATGGGATCATTCAGGATTAAGCTCTACGGGCAGTCCAATTAGAGAAATCTGGACAAGACAGAATTAATCTTAAGTAAATGATAATTAGAAATTTGGCCGATGTTATTCGGCCTTTTTTATGCCTTATGAATTAAAATTGGCACGGTAATGGAAAGTACCTTATCAATGCATTATTAATAAAGGTCCGGGCCTGATGTTAAACTTAAAATATCAGGGTTATGAAAAGAAGTGTAGTAGTAGGAATATTGGTTATCGTGATGTTGAGCACAGCAGATTTGATAGCCCAAAGGAATGGTCGAAAGTCTAGTGGAAAAGACAGCCGAGGAAAGGAGGTAAAAGACCGAGAGAGGAAAGATAGAAACCGAGGAAACGACAGGCAAGTTCTGGTGCTTAACCAAAGGACTGTAAGCTATGGAGGGTATTACGGTAGTTCATATGATAGAAATGGCTTTTCTTCAAATTATAGAAAAGTCAATTATAGAAAACAGTCCAGTCGGAATAATAATAGAATTTGGATTGATGGTTATTGGGAATATAACAGAAGAATTAAGAGAGAGGTCTGGTATGACGGTTATTGGGTGGTTAGACAAAAAAACCACAAATGGATTCCAGGCCATTACAATAAGCACCCTGGTAAAAGGTCTTGGGTTACTGGTCGGTGGACTGTACGTTAAAACTCCTTTTTTATAGCATCAAAGGAAATTGCCATATGTGACACTTCATATGTGGCAACCCCATTTTTAATCAAGAGTACTTGTGGAGATTGGTGGTAAATTCCGAACCTATCAGCGACTTCATTAGAGACTGCTCTGAAGGCAATTAAATCAAGATAATAGGCTTTTAATTTGTCTGAATATTCAGCATCCCATCCCCTCATTAACCTGTCCATGGCCATACTGCTGATGCCACATCTGGTACTATGTTTATAAATTAGAATAGGTTTTTGCTTACTCTCCTCTATAATTTCATTTAACTGATCAGAGGAGGTTAGTGGAAACCATTCAACTTCTACTTGCTTTTCTTTAGGCTTATTCCAGAACATAATTATTGTTATTCAGCCTCATAACATATTAGTAGGCTAAAAGTTCCTTAAGCTTTGTAAGTAGACGTTGTTGAGGTAAAAAATTATCTTCTAGTGGTGCACTGAATGGGACTGGAGTATCCAGACTGGCTTCTCGAATGACAGGGGCATCTAAATCTTCGAAACAGTTTTCACTGATCCAAGCTGCAATTTCAGCACCAACGCCTCCGGTCATAGTCGCTTCATGGAGTACAATAATTTTGTTGGTCTTTTTAACTGTTTGGGCTACAGCTTCTTTATCCCAAGGTAAAATTGTCCTAAGGTCAAGGATGTCAGCAGTAACGTTTTCTAAGCTCGCTACGGCTTCCTTCGCCCAATGTACTCCCATTCCATAAGTGATGATTGATACATCGTCACCTTCAGTTGTAAGGGCTGCCTTGCCTACTTCTACTGTGTAGTAGTCATCAGGGATTACTTCTGATAAAGAACGATACAAATACTTGTGCTCAAAGAAAAGATATGGATTTGGATCTTCGATGGCAGCATTTAATAATCCTTTGGCATCTCTCGGGTTTGAAGGATAAAGGATTTTTAAACCCGGAGTATGAAAGAACCATGCTTCATTTGACTGAGAATGAAATGGACCAGCACCTACACCAGCTCCTGTTGGCATCCGCACAACAACATCGGCATTTTGACCCCAGCGGTAATGGCTCTTGGCAAGGTTGTTTATGATTTGGTTAAAACCACAAGTCACAAAATCTGCGAATTGCATTTCCACCATAGCTTTATATCCGTTAATGCAAAGTCCTAGTCCGGTTCCGATGATGGCTGATTCACAAAGGGGAGTGTTGCGCACTCTTTCTTTTCCGAATTTTTTAACAAAGCCATCAGTTATTTTGAATACGCCACCATAGTCTCCAATATCTTGCCCCATCAACACAAGGTTTGGATATTCTTCCATGCTCTGATTCAATGAATCTGAAATGGCATCGACAAATCTCTTTTCAGAAAGCGCATCAGTTTTTGGCTCGTGAATAGCTTGCTTATGTGGCTTGAAGAGGTCTGCAATTTCTTTTTCAGTAGATGCTTCAGGCTTAGATTCAGCATAAGCGATTTTCAAACCAGCATCAATATCAGCTTTTATTGTTTTTTTTATTTCCTCAATTTTGGCTTTGTTGATTACTTTTTCTTTCAGCAGAAATTTTTCGTAATTCTCAACTGGGTCTTTCTTCGCCCATTTTTCCATTAATGCTTTTGGAACATATTTGGTCCCACTTGCTTCTTCATGGCCTCTCATCCTAAAGGTCATGGCTTCAAGTATAACCGGCTTAGAGTTTTTGCGAATTTCTTTTGCTAATTCCGTGATGGTCTGATGTACTTCAAGCAAATTATTGCCATCCACTCTTACCGCTTTGATGCCATAGCCAGGGCCTTTGTCCGTGAAATTCTTAAACCTGAATTGTTCTTCGCTTGGAGTGGAAAGCCCATAACCATTGTTTTCGATAACAAAAATCACTGGTAAGTTCCATACTGCGGCTACGTTAAGTGCCTCATGAAAATCACCTTGAGAACTTGCCCCGTCACCGGTAAACACTAAGGTGACCTTTTTATCCTTTCTCAATTTATCTGCTAAGGCAATGCCATCGGCCAGGGCCAATTGTGGGCCTAAATGGGAAATCATACCTACGATATGATGCTCCTTTGTTCCGAAGTGAAATGAACGGTCACGACCATTGGTGAAACCACTTGGTTTGCCCTGGAATTGCGCAAACAATCTTTCATAAGGAATATTTCTGCCGGTAAATACGCCCAGGTTACGATGCATCGGTAAAATGTATTCATCCTGTTCGATGGCCTGTACGGCACCTACAGAAATGGCTTCTTGACCTATTCCAGAAAACCATTTACTGATTTTTCCTTGCCTCAATAAAATCAGCATTTTTTCTTCGATCAAACGAGGTCTAAGGATGCTTTCGTAGAGACCAACAAGTTGGTCATTAGTATAATTGTCTCTTTTAAACTGCATGTGCAAATTTGGGTGTAATGCTGACAAAATTAATCTAATGCTGAAACTGCGAAAACTAATGCGTATAATTTTTATTTTTGTCACTTCAAAACAGTTGAATGGTAGATTTTAATAGCTTCACCTTAGATAATGGATTAAAAATTCTTGTACATGAAGACCATTCGGTCTCGACAGCGGTCCTAAATGTGCTTTATGATGTAGGCTCTCGGGATGAAACAGAGGAAAAAACTGGATTTGCTCACTTGTTTGAACACCTGATGTTTGGTGGTTCTATCAACATACCAAATTATGATGAACCGCTTCAAAAAGTAGGTGGCGATAACAATGCCTTTACAAGTCCAGACATCACTAATTACTATATCACATTACCTTCCAATAATATCGAAACGGCCTTTTGGTTGGAGTCAGATAGAATGTTGAGCTTGTCTTTTGACCCTAAAGTACTCGAAGTACAACGCAGCGTAGTAATTGAGGAGTTCAAGCAGCAATATCTAAATCAACCTTATGGTGATGTCTGGTTAAAATTGAGGCCTTTAGCGTATAAGGAGCATCCATATAGCTGGCCGACAATTGGTAAGGAGATTAAACACATTGAAGAAACGGTCATGTCGGATGTTAAAGCTTTTTTTAAGAAGTTTTATTGTCCCAATAATGCTGTCATGGTTGTCGCAGGAAATGTAACGCTGGATCAAGTGAAGGAGCTTTCAGAGAAATGGTTTGGACCAATTCCGAAAGGGGTATCATACTCAAGAAATTTAACAAAGGAACCAGTTCAGCAGGAGAGGAGCTTTCTGGAAGTAGAAGCGGATGTACCAACTGATGCTTTGTATATGACTTTTCATATGCCTGGAAGATTTGACGAAAATTATCTTACTGTTGATTTAATGGGAGATATGTTGGGACGTGGCAAATCATCGAGATTGCATGATCAACTGGTTAACCAGGAAAGGATTTTTAACTCAATCGGTACTTATGTAACTGGCTCACTAGATCCGGGGCTTTTTGTCATTAGTGGAAAATTAGTTAAAGGTGTTAGTTTAAAACAAGCTGAAGAGAGGGTATGGGCTGTGATTGCAGAATTTATGGAAAATGGATTTGAGGAGGAGGAACTAACAAAAGTCAAAAATAAAGCGGAATCAACATTGGTCTTTTCAGAAGTCGATCTTTTAAGTCGTGCTATGAATTTGGCTTTTGCTGAGGTGGCCAATAAACCTGATTATTTTAATAATGAACCTGGGCTGATACAAGCAGTTGAAGCCAGCGAGATTATTAAACAAGCAAAAGAAATTTTAACAGCCAAAAACGTTTCCGTACTTTACTATAAATCTAGCAGCAATGAAAATTAGAGTAGGATATGGTTATGATGTACACCAGTTAGCCGAGGCGGCGGAATTCTGGCTTGGTGGAATTCAGATTGAACATACACATGGTGCTGTGGGTCATTCTGATGCTGACGTTCTGATACATGTCATTTGCGATGCTTTACTAGGTGCTGCAAATATGAGAGATATAGGCTACCATTTTTCAGATCAGGACCCTGCCTTTAAAGGCATTGATAGTAAAATTTTGCTTGAGAGAGTGATGGTATTGATTCGAGGGAAGGGCTATGAGATTGGGAATATTGACTCTACGATTTGTCTGCAACAGCCGAAAATTAATCCGTATATCCCTCAAATGATGGAGTGCCTTGCTGGTGTTATGGGTATTGATGTTGATGATATATCCATTAAAGCAACCACCACTGAAAAGCTTGGCTTTGTCGGGAAATTGGAAGGTGTGTCAGCCCATGCCACCGTATTGATCCAAAAGGATTAGTGGAAAGAGAATTCAAAATAATTAATACGGGGGATGGTTCAAATTCAATATTTGTACCTTCGCTTAAAGAAACGTACCATTCTACTTTTGGTGCGATTACTGAGTCTCAATATGTCTTTATCCAGGAGGGGCTTAATTTTTACCTCAACACTAATTTAAAGCCCGAGGTCAATATTTTAGAGATTGGTTTTGGTACAGGTTTAAATGCATTGCTCACATTGGCCTTTTGTGAACAATGGAATTTCCCTATTGCCTATGCGACCTTGGAACCATTTCCACTTGATTTGGAGATAACAAGCAAGCTAAATTTTTGTGACAATCAACTCTTATTTAGAAGAGAAACGGAATTAGAATTGATCCATAATGCAGTTTGGGAAAATGAAGTTGAGATTACGAAGAATTTTGTTTTGACCAAAACTCAAAAGAAGCTTGAAGAATTTAAAAGTAATTCTCAATTTGATCTTGTTTATTTTGATGCATTTGCCCCCACCAAGCAACCTGAGCTTTGGGATATTGATGTGATAGCACGAGCAACGGATATACTGGCAGAAAATGGAATGCTAGTAACGTATTGTGCCAGCCGACAATTCAGACGAAACCTAATATCCCTAGGTTTAGAAGTGGAGGTTTTAAAAGGACCACCAGGGAAATTGGAAATGGTAAGGGCAATTAAATCTTAGTGACAATTTTATTTCCAGCGGAGAATAAAAAAAGCCCTTCAACCAAAATGTAGGAGTTGAAGGGCTTTTCAATAATTGGATCTTTTATTGAGTTAATCTTTGATAATCCGCTTCACAGATTTTCCTTTTTCGGAGGTAACTTCGATAAGATAGACACCTGATTTATACTCCGATAAATAGAATTTATATTCTGCATCAAAACTGGATTTTTGAACAGTTTTGTCAATAATTATGGACCCTGCCGCATTAATAATCCTTATCTGTAGCTCACCTAGAGCCGCATTTGATACCTGTACATTAAGAATGTCTTTAACTGGGTTAGGATAAATCGTTACTCCTTGCTTAAACAGTTGATCTTCTTCAGTTGAAGTTATGATACGCATCTGGCTGGTTTGAACAGTACAGCCATTAATAGTAACGTCAACTAAATAATTTGCAATTTCATCAGCAAAAAAGACTTGATCAGTAGCTCCCGAAACTGGAGCAAAATTCTTATACCATTGGTAACTGTCTCCAGCTGAAGCCACTAATTTGGCTGTGCTTTTATCGCTGTCATTTTCCTCAGTAAATGAAGGCGAATGGGCATCACCTGTTAGGATTACATCTGGTTTGGATTCTGTCCCTGATTGGCCTATGGAATTTGAAACATCTAAGCTAACAGTACTGCTCCCCGCAGCAGTATATACTACAGTGTGTGGACCCGCTCCAGTGGCAGTTGCTGGGCTTGCGTTTGAACCAAAGTTCCAAGCATAATCTGCAATTGTTCCAGTTGAGGTACTGGTAAAAACAACTTGCTGACCTGCACAACCGGTACCAGTTTGAATATCGAAGTTAGCGGCAATTGGTTCCGGATTGCTTAGCAATATTTGGAAATCATCTAGTGCCACTCCAACGTCAACAGAGTTGGCATCTGTTCGAAAATCAAATTCGAAAATCACCTCTTCTCCAACCAAAAAGGTCAAATCAGTTGAGAATGTTTGGAAATCACCAACTGTGGTGCCACTGAACATGGGAACGGATGCCCCAAAAACGGACTCAGCGGTACTTGTCTGAGTATACCAACCGCTTTCAACCGAATTATTTAGTTTTGTCCAAGTCAAGCCTTTGTCGGTGGAATAATTTACAATGAAACCATCCCAATTCGATTCAAAGCTATATTTGGCTTTGAATTCAAGTGTCATGACTTGATTTTGCATGAGGTCAAAAAGTGGGGACCGCAACTTGGAACTCGAATTGTCTCTATATTCACTTTCAGTCAACCCTGTAACCCAAGCGTTACTTCCACTGGCAGTTCCGTCTTTGCCAATTACTCCAGAAACACCAAGTTCGAATTGGGTATTGTTTCCAAGGACAATAAGAAAATCAGTTGTATTTACATCAAAATTTCCTCCATCATCTAGCGTGTACGGCACAGCTTTAGAAGGTAAGATTAAGATATAATCCATCTTGGTTTCTGTCTCCGAGACGCCATTAGTAGTTGTTGTTAGGGACACGGTTTGATACCCGATGCCTTGATAACTATGAACTGGGTTAATCTCCGTTGATGTAGTGTTATCACCAAAATCCCATAAGTAAGAATCAGCGCCATTTGATAAGTAAGTAAATTGAATATTAGTGCCTGTATAAGCAAGCTGTAAGTCGGATTCAAATTCAGCCACTGGGTCGGTTGCTAGAATCTCAAAATCATCTATCATGACGCCATCAACATCATATCCATTTGAAAAACGACTGTCAAGAGAAAATACAAATCTGAAGGATACATTGGCTTCACCAGCTAGGGTATTCAGTTTATATTGCCTGAGTACATTGGTGTCATTGCCAGTCACACCGGCCCAACCCATTTGGTTTTCAAAAATGTCAGTAACAAGAGAACAGGGAGTGCTAGGGCCACTAGAATACCAATTCACGCTTCCTGGATCATTATTTGAACTACCTATGATTTGCCAAGTAATTCCGCCATCAAGACTGTATTCAGCCTGTATTGCCATTGGGGCATTACAGAATGCTAAGTCCTCGGTCATCCTAAAGCTCAGTGTGTAATCCTTGGCAGTCTCAGAAAGATTATAGGCTGGTGTATATAAAGCAGATTTATGATTATACCCCACATTAGCTACGTCTGTTTCTAATTTCGTTTTCCAAGCATTGGTGCCGGAACTTGGAGTTGAAAGATTATTCCCAGGAACTCCTCTTTCCCAGATGTCCAATCCATTTAATAATGCACGTGAAGTAAAATGCTCAGGGTTACGCTCAAAATCTCCTCCATCAGTTGCTAAGTAGGGTACATTAGTCAGTGGTAAAATGGTGACATAGCCAATCTTGGTTTCAGTATTTGCTCCGTTCGCAATTGAAAGACTAACATCATAAGTACCGGCATCAGCATAACTGTGGCTTGGGTTTTGACTAGATGATGAATTCCCATCACCAAAATCCCAGACCCAAGAATCTCCAGGTAATAAAGAGGCATCTTCAAAATTTACAGCAATACCAGTATAGCCCACTATTTGTTTGGTTTCGAAATCTGCTTTTACTGTAGTTGCAAATACATTAGAGGTAAAAAGGCCTCTACCATAAGTCGTTGCAAGAATTGTTTCGTCCGATGATCTGTACGATAAATGATCGACTCTTACAGAAGCTAAACCATTATTAGTAGGTTCCCAATTTGGATTTGAAGCATTGATGTCATTTGATGACCAAACACCTAAATCTGTTCCAATGAGCACTTGCTCTCTGTTTTTTGGGTTGAAGATTCCCCATCTTACGGGAATATCTGGTAGGTTGGCTTCTTTGTTAAACCAATTCGTTCCTCCGTCAGCGGTGATATACACTGAATTTGCACCATAATTCGAATAGGTAATTAGTAGCTCATCATCGGACGCTCCGATATCAATACTTCTTAAATAACCCCCACGACCGTCATCTAAATTGCCAGTCATTTCTGTAATAGTCGGTGATCCGGTATGCGCATCATCTATCATAAAAATTTTACCACCAGAACTCACGAATGTGCCAACGAAGATTCTATTTTCCGTATGAGGAGAAACTTTTACAGCAGATATTTGGGCATTGCCAATTCCAGGGTCATCATTGTTAGTAAGGTCTAAAACACTAAAGCCGCTTGGTGAATCCGGAAATCCTTGGATTCTCCCTAACTCATTAGTACCTGCCGCAGCATATAATATTCCTCTCTCAAAATCAACATCAGTGGGGTTAATAAACCTACCCGTATTACCCCCTGAACTGGAGATAGTTGTGAAATTCAAGCCGGCATCAGTAGAGAAACGATAATTACTTTGTGGGAAACTTGCAATCCATAAATCTGAATTGTTGGGATCAATAGCACTAAAAGCACCATCTCCACCAGAAACCATAGATGTACTATTGACCCCAGGTGCAGTAAATGCTTGTGTTCCGTTGTCCTGTGAACCCGCGATCATTGTATTTGAGCCAAGCTCATTCTCCATCGCACCATAATAAAATAGCATTGTATTGTAGCCGTTGACTCTTCTTTCAAAGTTCGGTCTTTCGGCAGTACCAGCATCAGCCGCATAATCAATGCCACCATCGTTTCCTACTAATAATGAATTCGGATAACCAGGCCTTATTTGAAAGTCATGATTATCCGCATGTGCGTAATCATAGCAGGCACTGAGTCCAGTCCAATCTGAAATAGTCTCCCAAGTCTCACCACCATCTCTTGTTCGATTATTATCTATACCTCCTGCATAGACTATGTCAGGATTTTCAGGATGTACTTCTAAGGTTAAATTGAACCAAGCCTGGCCTCTTGTAAAGTGATTTATATCTGTTTCACAAGATCCAGCAACTGTATAAAGAGGTATTGTAATGTCTGTCCATGTGCTACCTGCATCAATAGATTTTTTAAAATAGGCGACATCTCTGTCACCGTTGCCGTTTTGTGCTGCCACTGCATAAATGATATTAGGATTACTAGGTGAAACTGCTACAGTTGTTCTAAGCCCGTCAGCCGGGCTAATGTCATTCCAAGTGTTGCCATCATCTATCGATTTTAATATCGCTCCCTCAGATGCAACACCTTGGGTTGCATAAATGACACCGTTAGAGGCAATGTCAATATCACCAAAGCGTCCTTCAATAGTATTATTCCAAGAGGAACCTCCATTCGTTGATCTCTGTAATCCTGTTAAAGTAGCTGCAAGAACGGTGCCTTCGGCTGTTACTTTAATTTTTTGGACATAATCAAAATTCGCATTTATACTGCTTGATAATTGTGACCAATTTGAACCTCCATTGGTTGATTTCCAGATTCCTTCACCTTTAAGGCCATCAGTTATTGATTGTCCAGTGCCCATATAAAATATTTGAATATTAGATGGATCATAAGCAACTGTACTTATTATAAGATTGCTCATAATGTCATCTTCTTGTATCCATTTAGATGCGGCATTAGTAATGTCATCGTTGTACCAAAGCCCACCTGCAATTGCACCTGCCCATACTTTTTTGGCTCCACTGTCATTGGGGTCAAACATTATTGTTCTAGTCCTACCACCTACATTGTTAGATCCTCTTTCTTGCCATATCACACCTGGAATGGCAGATAAAGTAGCTATTTCTTGCGCAAATTGTTCTTTAATTACTGTATAGGCTTTTACTTTTCTTTGAGATGGTACGTCTCCCAGATTCCTATCCATTGTCATTTCAAATTCTTGGGCCATTCCTTTGTCAGGATTGCCAAAAGAGTCTTCAATAGTTTGAAGAGGGATTTGTGATTCTGATAGTACATCCTTTGATGTCAATAGCCCAGGATTCTGAGTGAATATTATTGCAATAATCAGTAATAAGCCTAAAGCTATAAGAAGGCGCTTCTTCATAAATGGATGTTTAGTTAAAGATCTCTCGTTTCAATTACTCTTGAATTTAATAAAACCCTCAATATTTGAATTGAATTTATGCTTAATGATGACATAGAATTAACAATTGTTCATTGTAGTTCCCTTATACATTAATGGTTGAAAGGTACTTAAAATCAAAAATAATCTAATTTTTGATAGCTGCTACAAAATTGAAAAGATTATGAAAATATGATAATAATGATCGCCCTTAATTAGTGGCTGAGATAAGGTGAAAACGTAAATCAAAGGGGTCAAGCGACTCAAGGCAGTTAATCACAAAATCAGGGTCCGCAAGATAAAAATTCAGAAAATTGTCTTTGCGTTCTTGAGGCGTGCCATTCGGAAAGAGGGCCAGTTTGATCACATGAATACGTTCTATTAATGTTTCATGGTTTCTTTTTTCGGTGCGAAGCATTTTCTTTTCAATGTTTCGGATGCTATTCTCAGCCTTTTGCTGTTCAGCTGCTACGTGTTTTTCAAGCGTAGCATCAATTTTTATGGATTGAGCTTTAGCGCTTTCGAAAGCACTTTTTAGATTTTCAATCTCGCTTTTGAGATCGAGGTTGTGGGTTGAATTAAGCTTTACTTTCTCTTTGATTAATTGATCCTCATCAATAAATATTTCCTCAAAAGAGAATGATGCTTTTTCAATTTTTTGGAGAACATTTGGAGTGATGACTCCCGCAAAATTTCTTGGTAGCAACGCTGGAAATGCTGTGTTGAAATTATCGAAAACGCCCTTTAACTGAAACCAATAGACTAATTCGGAAGGGCCACCAACATAAGCCAGGTTTGGTAAAATAGTTTCTTGGTACAATGGCCTTAAGACTACGTTTGGACTAAATCGTTCTGGATGGTTATCAATTTCGATTTGAAGTGCTTCCTTGGTGAATTTAATATCCGTGTCCAGGACAGCATATTCATCGCTATCTTTTACAATCCTAGACCTAAGGTCCTCCTTCAAGTAAAAAAAATTAATCTCTCTAGGGAAAACTTGGGCCGTATAACCTTTATTTGAAAGCTCCTGGTTGGTTTGATTGACTAACTGATTTGGCGTATTCTTGAAAATGTCAGCCTCGATTACGGGCTGAAATACTTTTTTAAGCTGAGCATCATCTGCATCAATGACTACCAAACCTTCGCTTCCAAAAAGGGCATTGACATAATGTCGTCCGGCAGCAGCTAAAGTATCATGTTTTAAATATGCTTCCTTGAAAAAGTCAGGCATTTTTATTTGATCAAAAATCGGTTTTATCGATTTTGGATTGAATCTGCCTACTGCACCAGTTTGATCTGTCTCCCAAGTGAACTTTTTGCCGTTAAACTGGAAGTGATCAATTTCTTCAAAATCATGATCCTCAGAAGCCATCCAATAAACAGGAACAAAATTGAATTCAGGATACTGCTTTTTCATCGCCTTGCAGGCATTAATTGCTGTTATAATTTTATATATGAAATAGAGGGGTCCTGTAAATATATTTAATTGATGGCCCGTAGTGATCGTGAAGGTATTGGCTGAATTGAGATTTTCAATATTTTGAATTGTTAGCTCCGAGGCATCAATTCCTTTGTATTGTTCGGAAAGGACAGATGAAGTTACCTTTCTGGTTGCGCTTGAGAAGTTTCTTTTTTCGGCTTGAATTTTTAGCCCTTCGGTTGTTGGATATTGCTCGTAAAAGGAGTCTAATTCCGGTTTTTGGTCTATATAGTCAAGGAATGCTTTAGAGAAGCTATTGGTTTTATCAAAATCAACTTTGCCTATCAAATAGTTAGTAAGTTCCTTCACGTTCATAGTAAGAATTTAGTGGATTTTGATTTTTAATAAGCAACAACAAATCATAATTAAAATATTAAACCTTCAAAATACATTTCAAGTTCAAACTGGTTCACCATGTAAGTCAAATTCAGTAGCATCGGTTATTTTGACATCAACAAAATCTCCAATACGAACATAATGTTTTGAAGCATCAATAATAACTTCATTATCTACTTCTGGAGAATCAAATTCAGTCCTACCAACAAACTGACCACTTTCTTTTCTGTCAATCAAGGTTTTGAATATCTTTCCAATTTTGGCTTGATTTAAATCATAGGAAATTTGTTCCTGTAACTGCATTACGTGATTGGCCCTTTCTTGTTTCAATTCATCAGGCACATCATCTTCGTAAGAGAACGAATGCGTGTTTTCTTCATGTGAATAGGTGAAGATCCCTAAGCGATCAAATTTCATAGTCTCTACGAATTCACACATCTCTTGAAAATCTTCTTCGGTTTCTCCAGGATGTCCAGCGATTAGCGTAGTTCGAATTGTTATGCCAGGGACTTTTTCACGCATTGTTTTAATCAATGCTTCGGTTTTTTCGCGTGTCGTTCCTCTCCGCATTAGCTTCAACATTTTAGAAGAGCCATGTTGTAAAGGAATGTCTAAATAATTACAGATCTCATCTCTATTGGCCATGACATCCAGCACATCTAAAGGAAAACCGGTAGGGTAGGCATAGTGGAGTCTAATCCATTCAATGCCTTCTACATCAGCCAATTTATCTAGAAGCTCTGCTAAATTTCGTTTTTTATAAATATCAAGCCCATAATAAGTTGAGTCCTGAGCAATAAGTAATAATTCTTTAGTCCCGTTTTTTGCTAAGTTTTTTGCCTCAGTTACTAATTCTTCTATTGGCCGAGAAATATGCTTGCCCCGCATAAGAGGAATGGCGCAGAAAGAACAAGGTCGGTCACAGCCTTCAGCAATTTTTAAGTAGGAGTAATGAGAAGAAGTTGTAGTAATTCTTTCTCCAACGAGTTCGTGCTTATAGTCAGCTTTGAATTTTTTAAGAAGTGCTGGTACTTCTCTGGTCCCGAAAAACGCGTCAACTTGTGGGATTTCCTTTTCGAGGTCGTCTTTGTAGCGTTGGGACAAACAACCAGTAACATATAATTTGTCTATTAAACCTTCAGCCTTGGCATCTGCATAGCGTAAAATAGTGTCAACTGACTCTTGCTTTGCGTTGTCAATGAAACCGCAAGTATTAACAATTACAATGTTCGAATCATCCTTCTTTGATTCGTGTTCGGTATCAATGTCATTGCCTTTTAATTGAGTCAAGATTACCTCTGAGTCAACTAAATTTTTCGAACAGCCTAAGGTGACGATATTCACCTTGTCTTTTTTTATTCCCTTTGTCTTCAATGCTTATTTTTTAGAATTGCAAAGGTACTAAATAAAAGCAGCCATAAACATCATTATTTATGGCTCCTTTCATTAACCTTTAAGCTATTTGAAGTATTCCCAAAACACATCGATGATTTTCCATTCCCCGTCTATTCTGACCAGGTGACAAAACTCAACCCATCTGATATTGGGATAGCCAGTGTTCAAGTTGGCAGTGGCTACATCATGAAAAATTGTTATGTCAGTTACTTTGTTTTTTTGAGCCTTTAATGGAAGCGCATTTTTTTTTGAATCCATCATTTTTTTTAATTCGGCAGGAGGCAAGTCTTTATAAATTGTCCTGTCAGGATTAAATTCTCTTTTTGAAAGTCTTGGGTGTAAACTTTCATTCATGGCTTCAAAATTGTTTTCAAAAAAGTTCTCTATATAATTGAGAACAGCTTTTTCAACAAGTATACTGTCAGCTTCTTGAGCATTTATACTGTTTAGACACAGTGTTAAAATGAATACTGTGACTAGTAACTTGGTTAATTTTATTTAAATATTTTTTAGGAATAAAAAATCGCTATTAAGTATTTGAAAACCTAAAAGGGATTTGGTTTTAGAAGCGTTTTCTTCTAAAAGTAATAGGTACTATATCATCTGTTGGCATACCTATCTGGTAAAGCTCCCAGTCTTTGTCATACTGGGCTAAAATCTGGCGAATACAATCAACCCTATCATCGCTAGGGTTGTCACAGTCTGCTCAGTGAAATACTTCCACTCGGTAGTTGTATGATTTTTTTTCACCGTTGATTTTGACTTCAATCTCAATGTCCTGTTCTCCAGTTATTTGAGGAATTTGTATGGCTATTGCTCCCATGTGTTGTGTGCGTTTATGTACAAATGTTTTCTATCCTGTTTTGTACTTGCAATCCTAGTGCCAAACCTATAAGTCTCAAATAATTAATTGTTTATGAAATTTTATTCAATTAGGTTGAACGGAATAGGGCATCAAATCGTCCATATACGTCCATAACCCAAAAAAAATGGGAATGGAATAAATGCCTGAAATTGGGAATGTAGAAAACGTTGAAGTTTACTTGTTGAAAAGGGAATCTACGAACTCAGCTTTGTTAAATACTTGTAGATCGTTGACCTGCTCTCCAACGCCAATGTATTTTACTGGTATTTTAAATTGGTCAGAAATCCCAATGACAACACCACCTTTGGCTGTGCCATCTAGTTTGGTAATGGCAAGGGCAGTAATCTCAGTTACTTTTGTAAATTCTTGCGCTTGGATGAATGCATTCTGACCTGTTGAACCATCGAGAACAAGCATGATTTCATGTGGCGCTTCCGGAACAAATTTTTGAACTACCCTTTTAATTTTCGATAACTCATTCATCAGGTTGACCTTGGTGTGTAATCTTCCTGCTGTATCGATTATCACAAGATCGGCTCCTGTTTCTACCCCATACTTGACCGCGTCAAAGGCGACTGCCGAAGGATCCACATTCATTCCATGTGCTACAACAGGTACTCCGATGCGCTCGCCCCATAATTTAAGCTGATCAACAGCAGCTGCCCTAAACGTATCTGCCGCACCAAGCACGACCTTTTTTCCTTTTCCTTTGAATTGAGCAGCCAGCTTGCCAATAGTGGTTGTTTTACCTACGCCATTTACGCCAACAACTAGGATGACATGCGGTTTATGATCCGGAAGAACGAAGTCTACTAGGTCTTCAGAGTTGTTTTCTTCTAATAGAGAGGCGATCTCCTCTCTTAATATTATATCAAGCTGAGCTGCATTGAGGTATTTGTCTTGGGCAACTCTAGCTTCTATTCTTTTAATGATTTTTAAGGTTGTATCAACCCCTACATCAGATGTTATTAGAATTTCTTCCAATTCATCTAATACTTCATCATCAACTTTTGATTTACCAGCAACAGCTTTTCCCAATTTTGAAAAAAAGCTTTCTTTGGTCTTCACTAAGCCCTTATCAAGAGATTCTTTTTTGTCTTTCGAGAATAGTCCGAATAAGGCCATGAATTAATGTTTTTTGAAGAGAACAAAAAAGTCCCACAAGGGGACTTTAATTTATGAGTACTTTTTTAAAATCTTACTTGTCAGCTAAAACAGTTTTGACCAAATCTTCGGTCACCATTTCTTCTTTGAAAGTGTAAGCTCCAGTCTTAGGCGATCTTACTGCCTTGACAACTTTAGCGTATTTTACACCACCTTCTTTTTTTAGCGTTGCTACTACCTTCTTAGCCATGATTATTTAATTTCTTTGTGTACAGTTTGTTTCTTAAGGATTGAATTGTATTTCTTCAATTCCAATCTCTCAGTTGTGTTTTTTCTGTTCTTTGTGGTGATATAGCGTGAAGTGCCAGGCATTCCACTCTCCTTATGCTCTGTGCACTCTAATATCACTTGAACTCTATTGCCTTTCTTAGCCATTTCTTTACGCTTCTAAATTTCGGACTGCAAATATACGGAACGTATTCTTTTAATGAAACTTAAGTTCGGAAAAAGAAGATTAATTCCCACCTTTTAATTCTGGAACCTGAAATCCGTCCAAGGGACTTGGCTGTTTCATCATCGCTTCGATTCCTTCAACTGTACGTGGAGCATAGGAGGAGAGCAATTCGAACCCATCCTTAGTCACCAAAAGATCATCTTCGATTCTTACTGCAATTCCCCACCACTTTTCATCACAGTTGCTGCCTTCGGGAATATAGATCCCCGGCTCAACCGTAAATACCATATTTTCTTCTAATGGACTCCTTGCATTCTTGTCGTGAACATCTAAACCTATATGATGAGATAATCCATGGGGAAAATATAAATGCCTTGTTTCGACACTTTCTATTATGCCTAACGCCACCAACCCTTCATTGATGATGTCCTTTGCCACTTTAGTCATCTCACCGAATGTCATCCCTGGCTTGGTCATTTCCATGGCAGTTTGTTGCGATTTATATACCAGATTATAAATGGCTTTTTCTTCAACTGAGAATTTGCCATCTACGGGGATAGTTCTTGTTACATCAGCCGTATAACCTCGGTATTCAGCACCAAGGTCCATTAATATCATTTCTTTGCTTTCAATTTTGGGTTTTTCATTTTCTATATAATGTAGAATACATCCATTATTTCCTGCACCAACGATAGAGGGATAGCCTTCAAACTCCGACTGGTATTTCTTGAATACAAATTCATGAATTCCTTGAATCTCCGTTTCTGACATTCCAGGTTTCATTGCCTTCATCACTTCTACTTGGCCAACAGCTGAGATAAAAACAGCCTTTCTTAACAAATCAACTTCTTCTGCTGTTTTAACTTGGCGTAATTCCCCTATAATGTTATTAAGAGTACTTAGGTCAAGGTTGTTTTTTTGTGGTTCAGCATTCAATGTATTCTCGCTTGAAGAGTATCCCACCTTTGCTTTGAATTGCGCGATTAGACTGAAAAGATCGCCTTCATCTCTGGTATTGTCTCTTACATCATTCTGAAAATCGTAGAATAAGATTTTGTCGAACTTGCTGAAGTCGATAGTGAGATCGTTGAAATTAGTATTGTTATAAGCGTTGAGGATTTGAAGTTTCTCTTGTACGCCTGCATCTCCAAGCCTTTTACCCGTCCACATTTCTCGCATCGCATTGCGAGGCTGAACGAAGATGATTTCGTTGTAATCATCACCTTCAACATTGGGTTGTTGTTCTTTAAATATTAAAAGAACGGCATGGGGCTCTCTGTAACCTGTGAGATAATAAAGATCGGGATTTTGATGATAGACATAATCTACATCATTTGCCCGGTTGCGAACTGGATTTGCAAAAATGGCAGCAACACTGTTAGCCGGCATTTTATCTCTGACTGCGTCTCTTCTTGTTTTGTGAAATTCAGCTTTTAGAAAATCGGCTGGTCTTTCTTGTGCGCTTAAAAAGGAAAATCCTAGTAGAAGACCTACTAGGATTAAATATTTTAATGGTAATTTTTTCATTGTATAGTAGCGTTTGAAAACGCTATTATACTAAAGTATTACCAGCTTCCCTTGCTTTTTTTAATACGGCAGAGATACCATTTTTATTAATTGTTCTTAAAGCCGAAGTAGAAACTTTAATAGTGATCCATTTTCCTTCTTCTGGAATAAAGAATCTCTTTTTCTGAAGATTTGGATAGAATTTTCTTCTTGTTCTGTTCTTAGCGTGAGAAACGTTGTTTCCTACCTGAACTTTCTTTCCTGTTATTTCACAAACTCTTGACATAATCACTGAATTTTATCCGCTTTTCTCAAACGGTCTGCAAATATCTGAATTATTGCTGAACTGACCAAAGTAGCTTCAAAAATATTATGAGTTTTTTGTCAATTCCTCTACATCCACTCTCTTTTGTCCGATTCAACGCGATAAAGGATGAAATTTTCCAACTGATTCGCTTTGTCTAATTCAATAAAAGGAATTTTTAGCTGTCCAGCAGCGGTAAAAAGTAGTACTGTAGCCAATTTTTTTCTCTTTTGATACCAGCTTTGCTTGATTCTGACGGCTTGAATTTTATGTAATTGTGACAATTCATGTGTTCTCCCAAAAATTCCAGTGTTGTTTTTTAGAAATTCATAGTTCACTTGGAAGGAACGTTTTTTGTGATATAACCCGATGATCAACCAACTTACAATGGGAATAATTAAAAGTGCCAAGGCCTGTACACCTTCAGAATAAAAAACTGCAGCACCTATGATTAATGGGATGACACCAAAAAACAGGAATAGCCTCAACTTTAAAAGCTTGCTTAACTTATGCTCTGGCTCATAATCAGGCTGTTCCTCAGAAAAAACGGCTTTTAAAATTTTATCAATTTGATGCTGATAACTACCTGGTAATGTGATGTTTGATTTTTTATTTGCTTCTGTGCTTGATGCTTGCGTTATTTTCATTGTAAACATGCTAAACATTTTCCTCAGAGGGTTGGTTGACCATGATATGATCTGAATTTTGTTTTTGCTTATCGTGATTTCTTCTCTATTTAATAGTCCTCTTATTAATTTAAGACCTGTCTTATTGATCGATAAATTCAACTCGTAGAATTTTAATATGGAGTTGATCAATGAAAAAAGGAATGAAATAATCAGTACAGCAATTATGAGCAGGAGAATGGGTAAAAAAGCATTGTTTACCATTGTGCTTTCATACTGCTCAAATTTGTCAGCAATAAAATCGCTTATCAGGTCACTGGACTCATTAAAGGTGGTAAATACAAAAGCAAAGATGAGTGCCATTGACCTTAAATGATTTTGACTGATCCCAACTTTTATTAAATCCATTGGGGTTAAGTGCAATATCTCTTCTTCAAGCAGGTTTTCGGGTTCTACTTCAACAGCTGCTGGGCTGTCGTTTATGAGTAATTCTTTTTCAGAAATAATGAAGTCGCGTAAGGCCTCAGCATCTTCCTTTTTTAATGCATCAATACTAATTTCTGATTTTTTTGCGCCAGCAGTATCTATTTCAAGACTTACTACATTGAAAATTCGATGCAGAATATTCTGTTTAAAATTGATGGTCTGGATGCGTTCGAAAGGGATGTTAACTTTTGATCTCTTGAGAATGCCTTTGTCAATGACCATAGCATTTTTATCAATGTGGAAATAAAACCTGAAATAGGTCATTATCGACCCACCTAAATTCAACGCAGCAATTCCAATCGCTACATAGCCAATAACACTCTCGAAATTTGATCCACCTGTTTTTCTACCAATGAAAAAACTTATCAGAACAGGCCAAAAAGTTCTAAAAGTGATTTTAATAAATTTAATGAGAATGATGCCAATAGCAACTGATGATTGTCGACTAGGTTTGGAAAAATCAGGAATTTTATTCTCCATCTTCCGCAGTTTTCCCAAGTACAAAATCCTTAAGTTGCTGGGCTTTTTCGCTTGGAAGCCCTGGTATCATTAGGTCACTACTTTGGCCACCTGCTGTAAATACTTTCAAACTACTTAGGTTAAATTTTCTTTCCAGTGGACCTTGTTTAATCTCTGCATGCTGAATTCGATTAAATGGTATGGCGGTTCTCACTGACCAGATTAAACCTTTGGTGTAAATGATGTCTTTTTCTCGTAGCGCGTATTTTTTCTTTTTAAAACCCATTCGAAGAAGTGTAATACTTGTAGTCATAAGTACGACATAAGCACCTCCAATTATTGGTAATGCATCATAGCTTATTTCTTCATTAAAATGAATAAAAAGAACTGGTGCAATGGCACCGATTGTAATTATTAAGATGCGACTGATCAGGGATACTTTTAAATAATTACGGTCAATAGGAATAAATTCTAAATTCTCAATTTGAGGTAAGGCGTCAATATCGACAAGGGAGTTTTGAAATTGGGCGGTCATTTTTTGAATCCGTATGGACAGTGTTTACAATTGTTTTCACAGCAATATCCTCTTTTTAAATGATAATTTTTTGTAAAAACGTATCTACCTAATTCGTCAAGATAGAAATCTTCTGTTTTAGCAACGACTGCTTTTTCTTCTTTAGATTTTTTATTCACCTTTTTAGGCTTGTAGAGATTGAGTACTTTTGGACAAGAATTAAATAACTAGTGCAAATATAAATTTTTAAAGATATGATGACCGTTCAGAACAGTGAAGAAGCGATAGAATTAGAGGATAAATATGGTGCGCATAATTATCACCCATTACCTGTTGTTTTGACGCGTGGCGAAGGCGTGTTTGTTTGGGACGTTGAAGGAAAAAAGTATTATGATTTCCTTTCAGCCTATAGTGCTGTTAATCAAGGGCATTGTCATCCAAGAATTGTAAATGCACTAAAAGAGCAGGCAGAAAAATTGACTTTGACTTCTAGGGCATTTTATAATGATATGCTCGGACCATACGAAAAGTATGTTACTGAGTATTTTGGTTTCGACAAAGTGCTACCAATGAATACAGGAGCTGAGGCTGTCGAGACAGCGATCAAAGTTTGTCGTAAATGGGGTTATGAGAAAAAGGATGTAGCTGAGAACGAAGGCAAAATCATAGTCTTCGAACAGAACTTCCATGGTCGTACTACTACAATTATTTCCTTTTCAAGTGACCCGGTTGCCAAAAATAATTTTGGGCCGTACACATCAGGCTTTATTAAGATTCCATATAATGATACCGAAGCTTTAGCGAAAGCAGTAGCTCAAGAAAATGTGATTGGCGTATTGATTGAGCCAATTCAAGGAGAGGCAGGTGTTTTTGTTCCAGATGTGGACTTTATTAAGCATGTAGGCCGACTGTGCAACGAGCATAATGTATTGTTTATGGCAGACGAAATTCAAACGGGTATCGGAAGAACCGGAGGATTGTTGGCCATTTGTGGAAATTGTAATTGTGAAGGGCATTGCGAGAAACAAGAGACTTATACTCGCCCCGACCTATTAATTTTAGGTAAAGCCATTTCTGGTGGTGTATATCCAGTGTCTGCCGTCTTGGCAAATGATCATATAATGGATGTAATCACTCCTGGTACACACGGTTCTACTTTTGGTGGCAACCCAATGGGTGGAGCAGTAGCTATGGCAGCGTTAGAGGTTATCAGAGATGAAAAACTAACTCAGAATGCTAGAAGACTTGGCGAATTATTCAGAGAAAGAATGAATGCATTTATTCAAGTTAACGAGCTCGTAACATTGGTAAGGGGCAAAGGCTTATTGAATGCGATTGTCATAAATGATTCTGAAGATAGTTCGACTGCTTGGGATATTTGTGTGGCTTTGAAAGACAATGGCTTGTTGGCTAAACCAACGCATGGTAATATTATAAGGTTTGCACCGCCTTTAGTTATGACAGAAGAGGAGTTGCATGAGTGCTGTGACATTATTGAAAAGACCATTCGCAAATTTTAAACTGTCGTTCACGTCTTTAATTTTGCCTTTTATCACTACTTGGTTTTTATTGTATTATTTTAATATTTTTTTTGATATATTCAATCCTTAACAGGTCTTGCATTCTTGTCTAACCAGTTCGATCAAATGAGAAAAGTATTTAAAACAGTTTCAGTAACGTTGGCTATAATGGCTGTGGTTTATGGAATGTTCCTTAAATACGTAGATAAAACTCCTGAAATCAACATAGAACCAGTTGTGCTTCCAATCATAGTGGCCGTTGCGGATTCTGTGTATGATGAGGAATTTGAAGTTGCCACAGAAGAGCCTTATTAATTTTCTTACTTTTTTATAATTCTAAACGTCTTTCGCGTATTTACGCTCTAATTCCCGTTACCTCCAAATCGTTGCCTTGCGCCTTGTCTTCTTTTATTACGGTTATCAATTGGTAATTCTTGATCAAGGCCGAAGCTTCTGATGTTGAAAATAAATGACAACATGAAGTATTGCGTCAGAATCTGAGATTGGGTGTCTTCTATGTATGAGCCCGTTACCGTTCTTCGGATTTGCTGATTTTGCTTTAATAAATCAAACACTGTGAGCTTGAATTCCCCTTTTTGCTTCATTACCTTTTTACCTACTTCCATATTCCAAAGCGCGTAGTTCTGATTAAACCCTTCTGACAAACCGTTATTGTAAGTATGGTCGATTGTGGACCTAAAAACTAATCCATCTGAAAAGATCCAGTTAAACCTGAGTCTTGTGGATTGAGCAAAATAATCAGAGTTGTTCACTGATTGTAGGCTATTGTCCACAAAATTGAATGAAGAGTTGCTGGATAGTGTGAAATCAACATTTTCAGAAATATTACTACTTAACACCCAGCCAAGCCCAACAGTTGGGGTAGAAGCAAAATTTAATTCATCATTAATCATTTCTGGAGTTTGAGAATAATTGAAGTTGGCTGTTAAATTAATATTGGACTTTATCATGCTAAAAGGAACCCCGTATGAAATAAAACTTCTGATTGTTCTATATCCTTTCAAGTTTACTGGTTGCGTAATTTGAGCACCTGGAGGTAATTCGACACCCCCGATTATTTCTCCGTCACGAGAGGCAATGAAGGTGTTGTTGCCAATGTAATTGTCTGAAAATGTACCTGAAATTGTTGCGAAAAAATTAGTTGATTTTTCGATGTTAGTGGAAACGAACCTCGCTAATGCAGTGTGCTGGTAGGTTTGATCTAGATTGGAATTACCAACGGATATAAATAGAGGGTTTGAAATGTTTACTACTTCTTGAAGTTGCGTTAATGAAGGTGCTCTTGTACTTGTTCTATAACTCACTGTAAGATTTTTGGTGCGCTCAAATCGGTAACGGTAATTAATAGTAGGGACAAAATTTCCAAATGTTCTTTCTATCTGATCTTCAAATGGAAAGGTTTGATCATTATTAAGTTTAGCAAATTGATAATTCAAATTGGCTGTTAGGTTGGCCTTTTCACCTCTTAAATTGTATCCAACTCCCGCTCTATTAGTTTGGTAAATGCTGTTAAAAATATTAGTCAAAGGGATGTTTAAATCGTCATATTCACCTGTAGATTCATTAAAGTCATATGTCTTTTTGTCGGAATCTGTTTTTTGATAACTATAACGGTATGTCAAAGAGAGTTGGCTCTTATCAGTAATAGGCTCAGTATATGTCGCATTAGCTGTCAGGTTTAGTCCTGGTCCTAGAAGATCACCGAATTGATTCAAGTTAGTTTGGGTTTCATTCCCCGTTCTGTCAAAAAAGGAGTTTTGCGATAAAAGAAAACTGTCCCCATTATTTTCATTAATCGCAGTATTAAAATTTATGGAAAATGTCCTTCCTTGTTTTTCAAATCGATGCCTCCATAAGATGTTATTTGAAAAATTATAAGCCAGTAAATCTGATGAATTTAAAGTGTTTGTTGTATTCAGTGTCTGACCATTATTTAATGTAATTCCATCAAGTAAAGCCGAACCAGCGTTTTTTTGTAAAGTTAAATTTGGACGGACAATTATTGAGTTCTTATCATTAATAGTATACTCTAAATTCGCACTGAATCGATGGTTTGTATTAGTACTTCCGCTCAGGTTTTCTTCCTCGTAAGTCTGACCTTCATTGTTCGGTAAAGTAAATTCTCTAAAGAGCGATTCGTTAGCTGTATTTTTCGCTTCATTGAAGAAATAGCTTCCAGTGAGTTTTAATTTAGTATTAGCGGTTAAAGAATAGTTTGTCCCAAAAGCCATAGTCTCTGAAATTCCACCCTGAGCTCCAACTAAAAAATCACTCGTATTACCGCCATTGCCGAAGCTAGCACCTCCTCCGCCAGCGCCACCACGGCCACCACCTCCGCCACGTGCACCACCGGCACCGCCTCGTCTACCACCACTAGTAATACCAAGTAGGTCACTTGTGGAGAAGTTCTGAATGTTTATGTTATTCATTTGCCCAATGAATGTGGCCCTGCTTTTTTCTCTAAAGAGATTGACACTTCCTCCCAAATTATAAGTATTGTCATCCAAATTATTCTCAGTGCCACCACCTGCATATACTTTTCCGAAGGTGCCATTCCGCATATTGGCCTTAGTAATGATGTTCAATGTTTTTGTGGTTTCACCATCTTGAAAGCCTGTGAACTGTGACTGCTCACTTGCTTCATCATAGACTTGTATTTTCTCAATGATTTCAGCCGGTAAGTTGGTTAACGCAGCAGATGGATCTTGCCCAAAAAATTCACGTCCATCTACCAGTACTCGTGTCACATCTTCTCCTTGCGCTTGCACCTTTCCATTTACTAGCATAATACCAGGCATTTTCTCAAGTAAATCTTGTGCGTTGGCATCAGGATTTATTTTGTAAGCAATTGCATTCATTTCTACGGTATCTCCGTTCTGCACTACCCTTTGATTTAAACCCTCTACAGTCACTTCATCGAGCAATTTAGTATCAAGTGACATTTGGATCGTTTCGAAATTTTTGGACCCATCCTTTATTTCAATTTGTTGTTTGAAGGCTTTATACCCCACAAAAGAAATAGAGAATTCATAAAGCCCATTTTCAACTCCCGTTAGTCTGAAGCTCCCGGTTTGATCAGTGGCTTTCGCCTTATAAGTAGAGTCTGAAAGGTTTTTTAAAACTACGGTTGCTGCAAAAAGAGGAACTTGGTCTGTACTATCGACTACAGTACCTTTTACTACCCAGAATTGACCAAACAGTGAAGAGGAGCAGAGTAATAGTATGGCGATAAGAAAAATTTTATTCATTGATTCGTGATTTGGCATTTGGACATCTTAAGTCAAATAAGGTTTAATGGCATTATTCTCATTAACTTTGTGCGATGCACATTCGCCCCAGAAGAAATAGAAAATCTTTGGCCATTAGGAATTTGGTAGAAGAAACGAAAGTAACCGTTGATGACTTTATTTTTCCATTGTTTTTATTGGAAGGGAGCAATCAAAAAATAGAAGTTGATGCTATGCCTGGAATATTTAGGTACAGCCTCGACTTAATGCTCAATGAAATTGAATCTTGTATGAAGTTAGGCATTCATACTTTTGATATTTTCCCTGTCGTTCCATCGCATTACAAAGACAAAATGGGGACTAAAGGTTATGACGAGAATTTTTTCTATTTGAAAGCTTTAAAGGAGATTAAATCTCGATTCCCTGAAGCTGCGATTATGACTGATGTAGCTATGGATCCATATAGTTCTGATGGACATGACGGCATTGTTGAGGAAGGGGAAATCTTGAATGATGAGACATTAGAAGTGCTTGGAAAAATGGCGCTTGCTCAAGCAGCAACAGGTATAGATATTCTTGGGCCATCTGACATGATGGACGGAAGAGTGGGTTATATCCGTGAGGTATTAGATGAAAATGGATTTATGGATGTTTCTATCATGTCTTATTCAGCCAAGTATGCCTCTGCTTTTTATGGCCCGTTCAGAGATGCACTTGATTCAGCCCCTAAATCAGGGGATAAAAAATCTTATCAAATGAATCCTGCCAATCAACGCGAAGCATTAATAGAGGCTGATTTGGATATAGATGAAGGAGCAGATTTTTTAATGGTTAAACCAGCTTTGGCTTACTTAGACATAATTAAACTTTTTAAAGACTCCTATTCACAACCAATTGCCGCCTATAATGTAAGTGGAGAATATGCTATGCTTAAAGCCGCTTCCGAAAAGGGCTGGCTAGATTACAATAGTATAATGCAAGAAACATTATTGAGCATAAAAAGGGCAGGGGCTGACATAATACTTACATATCACGCCAAAGAATTTGCACTTTTAAGGCGATAAACTAACTCGCTTTTCCCAACTCCTTTAACATCTTTCCATGCTCAATAATAGCTTTCAAGAAAGTAGGTTGAGAATGATAAGGAAGGTTGAATTCCTGCGCTGTCTCTTTTACTATTTTGGATAAGCGCTTGTAATGTACATGACAAATATTCGGGAATAAGTGATGTTCAACTTGATAATTCAGACCGCCTACGTACCATGAAAAAATCTTGCTTTTTGGTGAGAAATTAGTGGTAGTATAAAGTTGGTGAATGGCCCAATTGTTTTCCATGCTTCCAATATCATCGGGTAATGGGAAATCAGTTGTTGGCATCACGTGAGCTGGCTGGAATATAAGTCCAATGGCCAAACCAGTAATAAGGTGCATTGAGATAAACCCTAAAACTATAATCCACCAAGGAGCCGAAATAAAGATTAACGGAATAACTAACGCATAAGCATAGTATCCAATCTTTGAAAATATAGTCTCGATTAAAACACTTCTGTAAGTTCTTTTTTGACCTTTAATTAAATCTAATCTTTTGTAGCGTTTTAGCTGTCTAAAATCTTTGCTAGTTAACCATAAGAAGGTCATTATACTATAGAGGAACCAACCATAAATATGTTGGTATTTATGCATCTTATAATATTTAGCATGTGGTGATAACCTCATCAATATACCTGGATCAATGTCTTCATCTACACCTTCAATGTTTGTAAAAGAATGATGTAATACGTTATGTTGGACCTTCCAATTGAATGCACTAGCACCAATCAAATTCATTACATAACCCAAGTATTTATTTACTTTTTTGTTTTTGGAATAAGCCCCATGATTTGCATCATGCATTATAGCCAAACCGATTCCCGACATTCCCAAGCCCATTAAAAGCCACATTCCTATGATTAAATAAGGGTTAGTAATAACCCCGAAAATCATTAAAAAATAAGGAACTAGGTAAAGCGAAAGCATAAAAATAGTCTTCACTACCATTCCTATATTCCCGTAGATGGACTTGTTTTCTTCTTGAAAATTGGCTTTCACACGTTTCCTTAAAACAGATATGAAATCTCCTTTTGAGTTAGGTACAAACTTTATTTTTTTATAATCCATAATTTCAGTTCTTCTAAAAATTACTTATACCTTATTTTAGTGCCGCAAAGATAGCTAATTAAAACTTGAAAATTGAAAAAGCATATGTCTTGCCTTCGTTTTTTTCATTCATACTTATAATACGTTTTTCACTAAAAAAGTTGACTATAATGGTTTATTTAATTTTGTGAACTACGATTAGAGGTCTTCCTCTCTTTCTAGAAGCAGGATAGACGATTGAGGAACGATATATAGTTTTTCGTTTTCATAGATTACTTCCATGGCTCCTTTTTGTAAATAAATTGCAAGATCACCAACCTCGGCCTGGAGAGGGATGTATTTAATTTTCTCATCAGTTCCTTTCCATGTCTCGTCTTCTTCGGTAGTCATTGGAAGAGGGTAACCTGGCCCAGTTTTAATGATGTATCCCGTTTGGATATTTTCTTTTTCCCTAACTCCCGGGGGTAAATACAAACCGCTGTCAGTCTTTTTAGATGACTTCTTGGGTCTAATGAGAACGCGATCACCAACTACGATAAGCTTTCTTAATTTATTCTCTGATGTTATCTCCATGTGTTATTCTATAAGTGTAAATATAGAAAGCATGTAGAAATAACTGGTGCTGGTATTAAACAAAAAAGCCACCTGAGTTAAGGTGGCTTTTTTGTTCTTAAATGGAAGGATAATTAAAATATCACTCCGAATGTTACAGGGTTGAGTTTAGGTCCTTTATTGTCCTCAAAGAGTTCGTTTAAGTCATAATTGACAAAGAAATCAAAGCCATTAATACCCATTTGAAGTCGAGCGCCATACCTGAAATCATTTACATAAAATTGGCCCTTGTCTTTATCCTTCTTTCTGTTGCCATCATTCTTGTAAACATACTTGGCTTTATTGCTAAGACGCATGCCGAAATAACCTCCAATTCCGATCCGAAAGCCCCTTTTTCTACTAAATGCGACTCTTACATCATCTACTTCATACATTCTTACCAAACGTTTACCTTTTGAGAAATCAAACATAGGAACAGCGGTAAAATTCAAGTAGGTTACTTTGAGCTTACTCTTAATTGCGCTGTCTACGGTCAGGTCTTCTACAAACGTTAATTGACCGCCTTGTGAATCTAATCGGGTAGCCGGATTTTCATATTTAAAATTATACCAGCTTATTCCTCCACCCCAATCTAAATAAAGAGGCCCAGTCACTTTAGAAACATGATTCCAGTTTATGGCCACAAAATTTGATCCAATGGGTTTGACTTTATATAGATCACTTGAGGAGGGAAATTCGCCATCGTCTAGATAATTGTTAAAACCAAACTCCACGTTCAAACCTCTCAATGTGCCATGGTCATGTGTTTCAAAATATTCGATACTTCTAGAACGCCTCCTTCTGTTCCTCCAGTCGTCATCCCAGTCGTCTTCAATTTCAATTTCTAGACCAAAGAATCCCATTCTTAAATAGAAGTCATCATCTCCAATAAGTATCGAATTAGTTGATTCTCTAGGAATGCTTACCACAGTATCAACTCTTTCGAAATCAGTGTGTCTTCCCCATCTCCATTGAGACTGCGCGTCAAACTTTGATGTTATTAACATCAGTGTAATAATTGCGAGTGTAAATAATTTTTTCATTGCAGTTGTTATTTTTGAGTTAAAAAATTATTCCGAATGAAATTGGAGTAAGTCGTGGTGCAATTTTATCTTCATCAAAAAGCTCCGTCATGTCATAATTGAAAAATAGATCAAAGAAGTCCCATCCTATTTTTGCTCTGAAACCATATTTGAATTGATTGACATACCAATTGTCGTTTATTTTTACTTTTTGTTTGTTACCTTCTATGTCATCGAACTTCCTCTTAGTCAAAGTATGCATTTTATAACCGCCATAGACACCAAATCCCACGCGAAATGCATTGTATCTTCCGAATGAAAGGGTTGGGATGAAATGTATGTTTACATGACTCATGTTGAGCTTACTTTTTCTGCCTTTTATGTCTGGTACTTCTGTGAATGTAATACTCCCAGCATCTTTGTCTTTAACGATTTCAACTCTTGTATTATCAAAACTAAAGTCTTGATAACTTAGGCCAACTCCCCATTCGAGATAAAGGGGTTTAAAAATCCGAGTGATATTATCAAAATTGAGCGCTAAATAGGTTGAATTGATGGGATGAAGACTGTATAAGTCGTCACTGTTAGGGAGCTCGCCATCTTCTATAAATTGATTTAGGCCTAGATATACATTAAAAAAGCTCTCGGTCCCTCTTCTTGGGTAATTTCGATCTATATCTCTCCAACCGCTCTCATTTCTAGCTAGGGTATTGTCTTGAGCGTTTTTACCAGCACTATACAGCGTGCTTGTTTGGTTCTTGTTTGAAAAATCATACTCAGGAACAAAATTAAGGGTTTGATTTTCAAAATTATTTATGGTCATTTTTTCATAACCATTTGTTTTTAGTTTGACCAATCTATAGTCGTCATTCTGCCAATAATAATCTTGGGCTTGAACAGTACCAATGCTAAGTGCGACCAACACTAACAAGGCCATTATTTTTCTGGTAGTTGTCATTTTCGTATTTGTTTTGAGTTTTGTTTTACTTGTTTAAATCATCTGATTTAGTGTTGTTTTCCTCCACAAATCAAAATGTCTTCGGCTTCTTGAAGCTCAATTACATACCTGCTGAGCTTTGCTGTCGCCTTTTCGGCAAGCTGCAATTAATCCTTCTTCAGATTTTGACCTTTTGATTTGAAGCATTATTTGGTTGAATTCACAAGGTAGATGTGTTTATGTATAATTTGGTTGCACGTCTTAGTGATAATAAATTATCACCAAGGTTGCATGGTTTTATTTTTACTTAAAATTGCATTGATTATCAATGCGTTACAAACATAAATAGAGAAGTGATATCACTTCTCTATTTATTAATTTAATGGGAGTCATTTTACTACCTCACTTTTTATAACATCCAATTTGATAGGTATTATCGCTCATTGCTCTCACATGATAAACATGTCAAGCCATCGTCAGTAAACATCCAGGTGTTCCTATAAATCTCCCACCAATCGTACCCTCTTACAAAATGTCTCATAATGTCACTCATTCCACGTTTGACTTGAAACGGAACATTTTCAGGAATATATAATACCAAATCAAGTTCTTGGGCTCTAAATTTCCCTCCTTGCTTGAAGGAATAATGAGTGTCAAAATTGATTTTGTTTGCATCAATATCAATATCGTATTCGATCATTTCAGCATTAAACTCCGCATCTCTTTGATCTCTCCCTCGAGAAATAACCCTTCTATCTATTTTGAATTGATCTCCAGCGTTGCCCCTTAAGTCTAATTCAATAAGATCAAAATCATTCGATCCCGACCTATCGAACCTGTCATTTCTATATTCTCTCTTGAGATCTAAAATTATAGTATCTCCCATTACCGATTCATTCATAGAGAATTCTTCTGAAGCCCTATAAATCCCTTCATCTCTAAAATCACGTATGATGTTTGGAAGTGTAGCCGTAGCACCTAAAATAGAGATTAACCAAACTCCCAAAACACTCCAGCCTAAAGCACTGCTCATTACTTTGCGTTTGGCGATTACTGTAAGGCCAGCAACAAAAACATATAAGAATGGGATGAAAATAGCAATTAAAAGAAATGCTATCCCAACACCAGGTACAGTATCGTGTACAATTTCATAGGGTATATTCCCCCAATCTCCCCAATTGAACCAACGGTCACCTTCGCTGTAGATACCAAGAAAGACACCCCCGGCAACCACCGTAGCAAACATCACTGATAACCCAACTATCGAGATTATACTACCAGTAAATACTCGGATTATGCCTACTAGAAAAACCATTAATGGTCCAAAAGCTTTTGAAATACCAGATAAGATTTTACCAATAAGGCGAAATGGAAATAGTAAAACAGTAGTGAAAGCACCTTCACCTTTTTCGACTAATTTCTCTTCTTTCTTTTGTTTAATATTCGAATCTATGTTAGACAGCGTTACCGGTTGACCTTTCATTTGCATCCTATCCGTAATAGAATTAGCCTCTGGAGTTATAATCCAGAGGATGATATAAGCTAGTAATCCAACCCCAAAGCTTAGGGATACTATGAAGATTACTCGGACAACAGTTTTGTCAATATCAAAATATTTTGAAATGCCCGAAGCAACACCACCGAGGACACGATTGTCTGGGTCCCTATATAGTTTTTTCATTTTTTTATCCTCTTCTAAATCTGAACTACCAGGAGTTACAGCCCACATTATGAAGTAGCCCAATAAAGCAAGTCCTCCAAAGGGTGCGAGAATTACAAAGCCACCACTTAGTGTAAATAGAAGTAATGCTACTCTGATCCAAAGTGGATCGACATTATAGTAATGTCCGATTCCTGAAGCCACTCCTCCGAGTACTTTTCTATTTAAGTCTCTATAGAGTTTGTCTGGACGGACATAAGTACTTGAAGTAGACTTGTCAAACTTATATCCCTGATTTTTCGGTTTGACTTCTTTCTTAGGTGCAGCTTCCTTTTGATTTGATGTGTCAAAATCCACTTCGCCTTCGAGCGCTTCAAAGTCAGCAACGCTGCCCATTGTTGTAATTAAAACTGAAACGTCTTTTGTTGTTACGGCTTGCTTGCCCTCAGCTAGTTTACCTAAAAATATTTCAGCAATTCTACCTTCGATATCAGCAATGATTTCTTCGCTGTCTTCGTAAGGTGAAAAGTAAGCGTTAATGGTGTCCAGATACTTTTTAAGATTATTGTATCCGTCTTCCTCTATATGAAATATGATGCCGCTAATGTTGATGCTTATATTCTTCTTCATGACAGCAATTATTTAGATTTAATGTTTGAGATGATTTCACTGGTGGATTTCATGAGCCCTTTCCATGTTTTTTCTAGGCTTGATACGAAATCCATTCCTTCCTGTGTGATGGTATAGTATTTTCTTGGTGGCCCTGAGTTTGATTCCACCCATTTATATTCCACTAAACCGGCCTTTCGAAGCCTGGTAAGTAAAGGATAAAGTGTGCCTTCTACTACCATGATTTTGGCAGAAGTAAGCTCTTCAAGCATGTCAGAAGCGTAAACTTCCCCTCTCGAAATTATTTGCAGAATACAGAATTCTAATATCCCCTTCCGCATCTGTATTTGTGTGTTTTCTAAATTCATATTGATGCACTTTTCATATGTTGTAGAGCTTTCATTTTCAATTATACGTTAAAAGGTACTATGTGTTGCCAAGTACTTAGTAAAAAAAGGTTGTATGTATTAAGATACTTTATTTAGTGCAAGTATTTATTGTTATTTTTAATATATAATCAAATACTAGGTGTGGAATTTGGTGTAAATATTATTCCGCCGATTGTAACAAATGAAATATTAAGAAGGCTGCTTATGCATGAGGGTTCCATATTCAGAGATATGTATTTGAGACCAGGAAAGTACAAGGTGTGCGATCACCATGATTACACCCTTAAAGGGTATAATAAAAGAGCGCAAAACATATCAGAATTAAGTATGAGTCATGAATTAATGAGGTTTGAATTTTCTGTGGAGAGAGCATGGCCCCTAAATAA
>Ga0307985_10000185_pt1 | contig 36883 bp, 43 predicted proteins | sample EllFjometageno80_FD_203155 | JGI IMG/M metagenome (GOLD analysis project Ga0307985, IMG submission 203155) | Marine microbial communities from Ellis Fjord, Antarctic Ocean - #80 | ecosystem: Environmental > Aquatic > Marine > Unclassified | place: Southern Ocean | collected 2014-10-09 | reverse complement strand
CTCAATCAATGTCTTCAACTGAGCTTTCTCTTCAGTGGTAATTGCTTTGTGTTTGTCGTACGCCTGTTTCTTTGAGCCTTCATACAACGCCTTGATGTTTTTTTGCGAAGACTTGTTGGACATCAAAAAATCAGCAGACTTAATGTAGCCCGCAACGCTTTCTATCTCGCTCATCAATACCTCTCTTTCCCATGATGCACTCCAACCAGATTCCTGAAGAACGTCAAGTCTCTTGGGTCGGAGTATTTCTCAAGTTTGTAACCACCCTTCTTATTCAAGTACAGGCAGAATCGCCCCATTTCTTCGTCTTCAGCTTTCATGCAGGCATACGCCGCTGTTTGTACTCCGTGCCACTTCTGCTTAACTCCACTCTTAATGTCAACAACGCTATACTTGTCTCCAAACAAACCAAACAAGTCTGCCGTCCCGGCCACAAATAGCTCTTTGTGAAAAAGTTTCTGCTCTGTCTCTGTGACCTCGAACTCTGTTTCAGCTAAAAACTTTTTAAAGCCAATCAGATATGGTTTGATCTCTTCCATCAACGTAGATTCATCCAGCGTACCGAGAACAAACAGCTCGACAGCCTTATGAACAGCCGTCCCAAAATCCGCATACCACGGGTCGATGTTGGAATAATCAAGCGACAACCCACTTGAAATAATCGTTGTGACAGACGGAACTTTGATTCCCGTAGCAGATTCAGTATAAACATGAAGCCCCTCATTAAAGTCGATCACTAAGCGCCTTCCTTGGCCAGCCTTCTGATCTGCGTAATAGCTTTGGTGTATTGCGTACTCTCCAGATTTTCAATTCGCTTAACTTTCATTTCCTCGCATAGCTTTTCTTCTGTGGTTTTCCCGTTAATCATTTCACGCAACTTAGCAATCCTCTCCTCTGAAATGAGGGGAACTTCTTCACCACCAAAAACTTCTTTGGCCATATCAATGGGAAGTTCATCGCTGGAATTTTTTGCCTGTGGGGTGGAAATTTTAGGCTTGGGGGATTTGTTTGATTTACTTGAGGTAGGAGAGGACTGCTTAGCGCTTTCTTCTTCTGTCTTTTCTGTTTTTCCACAATGTTTGCATCTGTCGGCGGCTGTATGCCCATCATCATCCGTCTGGACAATCCCTAAAATAGCGGCCAGCCCAAATCTACGAGCGTAAGTACCGGCGGCTCCCATGCCCTGTGCGTCTTGCTTACTGGGGGTGAAAGGCCAATAACCCTTCATCCATTCGCCTGATTTATGGAACAGATGAGTTACCATCGTTTTGCCATCTTTGCTCACATACTGAACTACCGACAAGTCATTAGCGGCTAGAGGCTCACGGACAACACCCCATACTGCTTCTAAATCAGCATATTTTGACTTGAAGAAAGGGTTGCTCTTATCTTTAAAAGCGCCTGACATAGCGCCCTGTGTTTTTGAGAGTGCGCCAGCAATCTCACCCACACTCTTACTGGTTGCGGCAGATTCCTCATTCACGGCCATAGTCACCGCTTCTCTAAGAAAGTTTGTAAACAGCTCTTCACTCATTTTTGGTGTCCTCAGATAAATAATCTAAAATAAAAATAGCGGCCAATGCGCCCCAAATTAATACAGAAATTACGACAATATATATTTCCATTAAATCTCAAGTCTTTGAAAAATTGACAGTTTATTTTATGTAGACGACACAACCCCCAACAACACTTGGAAGGAGAGAGAGGTAGTCGAAGGGGGCTGTATCGAAATTTATAAAAATTAATATTTGACAAATATAGGATTTAACCGATACTACGATTAAGCCATCAACCTAATCTATAAATCATCAAGTTGGTGCAATCATAATACATGAACGCAATTATTCGTCAAGACAATAATTGAATTAAATATACAGCAAAGTACTGAAGTTGAAGCAACTTCACGGAGAAATAGAAATGGGAAGCAACTTAAAAATGAATAAAGCGTTAGCTGAAAGGATGGAAGAGGCTATTTTAGAATCTGGCATGAGCCAAGCCAACATATCAAGGGCAATGAGTGTTGACCCTAGTTGCATAACTAGATGGAAGAAACAAACATACCGCCCCAGGACAAAACAATTACAGCAATTTGCCGACATTGTTGGCGTAGAGGTTGAATGGCTTTTAACAGGAAGAGGAGAACGGACTACTACCAAAACAGAAAAGAAAAGAAAACCAGAGACAGAAGGACACGAAATAACAACAAATGAGGAGTTACGGATGTTTTTAAAGGACTTGGTAGTTGCTCAAGCAAAAATAATAGAGCTTCAAGATGAGGTTTTATTATTGCGCGAGCAAGTTAGTTTAGGTGGTCAAGCAAAAAATTTACGAGCCAGAGGGAAAAACGGGAAATGATCGGCTTATCTGGCTTTAAGAAAGTTGCAAATTTAATTTCAATGGGAAAGATACCGGATTTTTCGATTTCAAACATTGAAAGACAAATCACTAAAGAGGGATTGGATTTCTCTGGAAAAGAAACATCTTCATCCCCGTTTTATGTGGTCTGCCACGACATACCTAACGGCAAAATTTATTAGTAGTTAAAAAAATTTGCCTTTTTTTTTACCCATACTTATAGTTAGCTAGACTTTTGGACTGTGTCGGGAGATGGGGGCTTCGGCAGGGGAGCCTTCAGTTTTTCGATGTTCAAGCAGGTGCGACAATATTAAATTTAAATCCTGCCTAATCGGTGCAAGCTGCGTTTCCATGTAATCTCTGGAAACGATATCGTGTTCTAAAATATCTACCCTGGCATTCGCCTTATCAACTATATTAAAAATCCGTTTCCCGGCAAACGCTAAAAAACCACCGATTATCCCTACCGCGCCAATCAACACATCGCTTATTTCATCCAAGTTTTATTTGCCTTTCTTTTTTTCATCAGCATTTTCTACAATTCGGATGTCTTGAACTTTATCTTCTTTCGTATCAGATAAAATATTGCACCTAGAATGGAGGGCAGTTATATCAGATTTATATTCTGAGCGAGGCACTAACCGCAATTGTGTTGCATGGTCAATTTCGTCAACACGCCTGTCCAATTCCCTCAACCCTTGCTTCACTCCGGTCATATCATCACTGAAAATTTTCCTGACTCCATTCAGTTCATCCGATGAGGCTTTTGTTTTTTCGAGATCATCGAGTTTCCCTGTGAGCCTTTGCAAGAAAAACCAAAATACTGCGCTGATGAACGCCCAGCCATACTCCACGATCTTTTCCACATTTTTTTACCCTTTAATATTGTAGAGCAACGCCATTAATCTGCGCTTCTTTAGACCCACCGACCTGATTAGCAAACTCTATTTTATATTTAAGTTGTGTGCCAGCCGTCACTGCTATAGCTGGAGCAATCGCTATGTTGATGCCCGTGCTAAATGTTCCTTTGGCGGCTAATACACAAGTGGAATAAGTAGTTCCGTTATTAGCTGATACTTTGGCAACTACATCAGTGTTAAGCGTGTTAGTTCCTGCGTAGTTTTTGTACAAGATAACCAGACCTAGTGAGCTTTTACTCGCTGAATCCTGTGGGGTGATTGTGGTACTGGTGAATGAGCCAGTTGCGTTGACAACAATTCCCTTTCCTTCCATTTTCATGAGGTAAAATGATTGCGTACTGGATGGTGCCGTGTCATGGGCATTAGCTAAATTCCATGCATAGTCGCTATTACCCCTGATGCCCACACCATTTCCAGATGGAATCGAGGTAGCATAGAATGCGTTACTGCCACTGCCCATTGAACCAGTAACTATATACTCTATGCCGTTAGTCATTGGAAAAACAAGCCAATCCGAAACTTGATCTGCTCCAGATACGCTACTTGCGCTTGACCCACTCCATAAAAATTCTACAGGGGTAGCAACAGTATCTGTGTACGATCCAGTTCTCTGACCAATACCCAGATTGTTTACAGGGGCCGAACTTGTCGTTGTTATAGTAGCTCGCAATTGACTGTAAGTAGCCGAGTGGGATTGAAGTAAATTACGAAAGTGATAACCACCCCACCCACTACCAACGGCACTACCCGAAAGAGGGCCGAATATCGTAGAAGTCGCTTCACTGCCACTTGACACATATTCGCCTGATGTATCTCGGTTCACATTTGTTAAACCCGTTATTGAATTGCTGTCCTCAAACTGTTCAATCCAACTAGTCTGTAACCCATGTGCAGTGATGTTTGAATTAACAGCGTTTTGTAAAGCCAGTACTGCTATGTCATTTTCAATGCTTGTAGTATCTGTAGCCATAGAAGCTGGAAGCGTCCCAGTTAATTGACTCGCATCAAGCGTATTGATTAAGTCTGTCGTTACTTTTGTTGTCATTTTTTTCCTCTTTTTTCTTCATATATTCAGGGGGGTAGACTATTGACCGCGTTCCACACTGGTAAATTAATATTGCCTTATCAGTAGGAAGGCGAATTTCTGTGTCGAGTACGTTTTTCATTAATTTTTCGGGTGATCGGCTTTAACTTTTGCGATGTGATCGTTAAGCAGAGTTGTTGAATTTACTTCATCCCAATATCTCATGTCTGCTTGCTCTTCTAATGTCTTATACTCAGCCCTACGTTTCGCTATGTATGCCGTTGAAGCTATATATGCGGAATATTCCTCCGACCATTTTTTTTGATCTTCTGCGGTAGGTATTCCACCGGGAAATTTCGTAATAACATTTTCTACCGTTTCCATGCCCGGTTGATCTGAATGCTTCCAGCTAAGTACATTTGCAATTGATATGTCTGTCATGGTGCTACTACCTCTTGTAAAGTTATTGTGGAAGTGAGTCGCTCATAAGCAATATGGTCAGTCGTAGTGTATACACATTGATTGTTATAAAAAGTCTGTGCGTTAGAGCTTTCTATCGTTGCATGGTAAGTTATTGCAGAGCCTGTCGATGGAGAATCCAAGTACTGATAAAAACAAGAACCTGGGGTACTTGTATTATCGCTTTGGTGGTTGATGGCAATAATAGATATGCCAATAGTACGAACACCAGCAACAGCAGGATGACCAATGACTGTGGTATCTCTCTTAAGTCCAAAAACAGTTTCAAATTGTGAGGCACTAGAACCTTCGCCCGTCCAACGGACTGTAATCAGAATCTTAGTACCTGCTGTGGGCGTAATAGTAGCGTTTAGATTAGTAATGTTTTGAGAGACGTTAGATGAAACGCTTTGGCTACTTGCCGCGATAACGTGCGTCTGGACTGTCTTTGGCGTAGGCGTAACGGCTCCCGTAGCTAACGAATCCGCATCTACACACCCATCCGGTAAACCTCCGGTACTCAATCCGGCAATAGTACCCGTTCCATTTATTGTTACTGTCATGCTGATATCTCCGTTATTGTCATTGAAGAAAGACCAATTCCACCATGTATTCTTCCCCCGCTGGCTCCATTAATTGTAGTTGTTCCTGATTGATAACTTCCGATTCTAACTTTATATGTGTGAGCAGATGTATCACCAGCAGCTACATAGTGCCGTAAAACAGTCTGTATGTATGCTGTGCCGACACTCGTAAAGTCAGTCGCAGAGGCGATAGCCGCAGACCCAGAATCCTTAAAAAGAGTCAACATCATCCCGCTATTATTTCCAGTATTAGAACTTTGGACTATGACATCAATCAAAAGTAAGTTAGAGGCATGAGCCGCTGTGATCGCTGTGTCAAGAGCCGAATAGACAACCCCTTCGCTACTTGTTGGAATAGTATCATCAAACACTTGAACCGTAGTTCCTGTGGTCTTTGTAGAGTCTTGTGTATTTACCACCTGTACAACTTTACCACCACCAAACCCTGTAGCAGTTCCGCTATTCGTTATATTTACGCCACTAGGGATAGTAAATGTATCTCCGCTATCTCCAAGGGTTACTGTAGTACCCGTAACCGGAGATATTTTATTGGTTGCTAATTCACTCATTAAGGTTTCTCCAAACGTCTAGCTATTTTTAAATCATAGATAGTTTTCTGATATTCGTTCATCGACAAGCTACCCTCGGTAATTAAATCTTCCACTTCTCTGGATAGTTTGAAGTTTGCCATGTCGGACATCCATTGGTCGAGTGGTGCTACAACAGGCAATACTACAGCCGTTGGTGTTAAGCCTTGCTTTGTTACCCAATCTGGAACTGGCTGTCCATCAACAACATCTGCTTCGTAGTAACCGTCACCGCTGTCTTTAAATGCTTGTACTGTCATTATTCAACCCTCGAAATAGAAAACCGTGTTTGAACTGGGGCAACTCCAGATGCCCCTAGTGCATGCGCTCTGATTACATCGCCAGATGATAGTGAGAGTGTTATTGAAATTCCTTGAGTCGTGTTACTCGCTGGGGTTGAGTCCCAGAATAAAGCGTGTGCGACTGTGATACTGCTAATTCCAGTAGTGAGTTGATTGCTGTTTCGCGAAAACCCGTATTCATTTGCCACACTAAAATGGTCGCTATACGACATCGAATAAATTCCATTCGTGTTTATAGTAAACGTACCGCCAAGAGATGCACTGTCCACATAAGTTATGTCTGACCCAGTATTGCTTATGACGGTTGACCACCTTCGTATTTTATTATTCGTGCTTCCGTAACCATTTGTGGTATGTAAATGAACCACGCTAGGGCTAAAACTAGCGGGAAGATTTGTAAGAGCCGCCCCATCAGCTACTATAGGTCTGCTAAACGTTATATTCCCCGTACCATCTGGAGTTGTTACTGTATCTATCTTTAGAGTTGATGCCATATTATCCTCATACTATTGTCCAAGTTGAACCGCTTGTGACGGTCACGGTAATCCCGCTATTAATTGTTATCGGGCCAGCAGTCATTCCATTTTCTGATCCTAAGAAAGTAATGTCAGCGGCAATAACCTTCGCATTAGTTCTGATGATTGCATCTACACCGAGACTTGGGCCACCAGCAGTTCCCCAAGTGTTATCGCCCTTCAAAGCTGTTGCCGAACTTGGTGTTCCAGTTGCGCTAAGTTGAGCAATTCCGACTGCCCCAGTTCCCGGTGTACCGATATCGACCTGTCTGCCCAAGTGGATCACTAAAATATTTGAGCTACCAGTTGGCGGCGCGGTAGTGAAAATTAAATTCACTAAAGAGCCAACAGAATAGTCAGTGCCAGGATGTTGCGTTACACCTGAAATGCTAACAAGGATACTCGCATCATTCGCAACGCTTCCACCTGTGAGCGCAAAAGAAGTCAGAGAATTGTTACCCGAAAACACCTCACTCTTCATGTCCCCGTAGGCCGGGGTTATTCCGATATACATATATTTACCTTAATTTTTTGGATATTTTAATTTGACTGCGTTGCAATCATCAACGTATTTTTGTTTTTGCGTATCATCACCTTTAACAACTCCGTCAAGGTAGTCACGATAATCTGGATACTCATTCGCCCTAGCCCTGCTATATGCTTGGCTATCGTATTCTGCTTGCAGTTTTAAAATTTCTGCGTCAATTTCAGATTGCGTAGGAGCCGACACATCAGTGTCATGCCAAATTAGTGTCCCGTCAACCTTCAAACTCCATTCAGCTTTTGGCCTCAAAGATTGCAAGGCATCAATAGTTGTCATAGTCATCCTTCTATCTCCATAAAAACACAACTCCATGCATAATTCGTTTGAATTGTCCCACCGTACTGCGCCCTCATAAATAGATGATAAGGGACTGCGCTCGTAGATGATGGGGAATCCAAAATACTGTTAAAAAAGTTTAGCTGAATAGCGGGAGTACCACCTGAACCAATATAAAGTGTCTGGGTATTTCCAATGTCAGTCGCATCTCTTACGATTTTAGCCCCAGCCCCAGTATCTGCGCCACCAGTGTGCGAATAGAGCGTGTAGCTGAGTGAAACTAGTATCTTGTTACTCGTTGAGGCCGGAGTGATAGAGCCAAGCGTGTCATAATTTACCCACGCAGTATTCGTAGTTGAGGCTGTACTGGACGAGCCAGTAGTCCCAATGACCTGTAAAATTTTCCCCCCACCAACTCCACTAATCTGAGTCTGTACATTGGAGCTAACAGAATTTAAAAATGCGTGTTCAGTGTTCGACACATCCCCCGCACCAATTTTTACAGAGTCAATTCCAGTAGCTAGACTTGCGTTTGTTATCTTAGAAAGTGCCATTTATAATTTATCCCTTTCAAGTTGTATCAACGCTTCCACATCTGTTATGAATTTTTTTCCTGCGTCATTAGCAAGGGCATCCCTAATTCTGCGAGATGTTAGTGTTTGTTCAAGGTGACGAATTCTATCTAATGGCGGTAACTCGTCATTGCTCCTTGTCACATACTGATCTTCCGTAATCTCGTCATCCACAACTTGTAAGTCTTCCAGAGCTATTTTTGTAAACAATGATGCGTTGTGAATTGACTGATCGCTATGCGGGTCTTCACGATGGACTGTCCTGCCTGTCGAAATTTGTTTAATTAGTTTCATTGGAATTCCTATTACGCTACTCGTTGAATTGACAAATGGTTCTGGTTATAGCTATGTGACGCATCCCTGCTTGAACCATAGTCGTGGTAGCCATCTACAGTGATCACGTCTGCTACTGCCAACACTAGTGTTCCAGATACACAGACTGAGTTCTTTTGGTTGTGCGAAGTCATATTGTAGGCATAAAACATATACGCTGAGTTCTTTTTAAGGCCAATAATTAGTGTCCTGCCATCTTGCATATTCGCAACAGAGAATTGTGCGCTCACAAAATAACAACCCGCTTGTCCCGATGGAACAGTATAATCGTACCCTGAAGAGTGATCATAGTTTCCGTTAGGGTCATGGAGTTCACCGTTGAATTGTAGCTTGGTAAAGGTATTGTGAGCAATCGCCTGATTTGAGGTGATTATTTGCGCTGATGCACCTACGGGAAATCCACCAGCAGGGAGAACAGAACTTGCCCATGCTGATCCCGTGCTAGTTAAAACATTACCAGACGTTGATGGAGCTACAGAAGCGATTGCGCTTGTTCCGTTACCAACTAAAACATTGTTAGCCGTATGAGTTCCTACTCCAGTACCACCGTTGGCAACAGCAACCGATCCAGTTAATTTGCTTGAAGCCATTGCTGTAATTTTGGCATCGGACACGCTACCATCGGGCGGGTTGATTGTGCCAATAGATTTACCGATGAAAACGCAATACATGGTGTCCGATGAAGCCGTTGCAGAACTAAGCGTAAGAGTAGACCCCGAACAGGTGTATGCGTAACTTGACCCCGGCTGTTGAAGCACATTATTTATAGTCAGCCGAATATCATTTTCAGAGGTGACGGACTGACTTAAAGAATAAGAAGTTGTGACACTCGTAGTGAAATGTTGAACAGCCAAGCTGGAATATGTGTCTACTGGTTCTGCCCCGATATATGAAGAACTCATCTTATGAAATCTCCAAAACGCTTAGAATTAGACTGGCATCGCCAGCCGAAGATGCCTTCGCTTCCAATATTTCCCCAGCTTCTAAAATTAATTTTTCAGTACCCAAGCCCCCAAGACTACTCCCAACGGGCAGGGGTGTTGAAGGTGCTATAATGTGCTTAGTTGACCCACTCGCCCCAACTTTGGCCTCTACGTTTACAGAACTTGATCCGTCTATATTCGTGAATCTCATTCCGATCACTACTGCGCTTGTAGAGCCGGGGCAAGTATATATAGTGGCGAGTGACGTTGTTAAATCTGCTTGCGCTCGTTGATAAACTTCTGCCATTTTGTTGTTCCTTTATCCTAAAGCTAGAACAAGACCGACACTTGCTCCTGCGGTTGATGAAATCGTAATCGTATCGGTTCCAGCATTTGTTGTAATTGAGGTGGCTCCAGCCCCCGCAAAAGTAAGAGTGTCTGTTGAGCTATCAGCAACAACATCTGATTGCCCAGCAACAGAGAGTGTTTTAAACGCGCTTTCTGCGGTTGATGAAATCGTTAAAGTATCTGTGCCAGCATTTGTCGTGATAGTCGTTCCACCAGCCCCCGCCAGGGTTAAAGTGTCGGTTGAAGCGTCTGCCACAATATCTGTTTGTCCACCAACAGCAATTGTATTGAAGACGTTTGTTGTGCTAGTCGGACTAACATCCTGCCAAGCCGAGCCGTTATACACTCGCATTTTGTTACTTGTCGTATTGAAAACCAAGTCACCTTCATCCAGGCTCGCGGAAGGATCAGACGAGTCAATCCGGTAAGTATTTGCGAAATTATTTACATCGGAAATATTGGAAGCCGTAGTGTTGACCGAGGCCACATTCGTGCTTACGGTGTTTATGTTAGCAATTGAGCCTGAACAGTTTGACATCGCTGTGACATTGCCGGATGTTCCCAGAGTGTTCATAACCGTAACATTGGCACTTGTACCAAGCACGTTCATGTCTGTCACTACATCTGCCGTACCAAGAACATTCATGTCTGTTACAACGTCTGCCGTTCCCAAGGTATTCATGTCCGAAACAACATCGGCTGTTGCGAGTACGTTCATATCAGTTACTACATCGGCAGTTCCTAAAATCGCCATGTCGGCCACCGCGTCTGCCGTACCCAATCGACCTATCTCTGTAGCTTTTCCTGCTACTGTAGAAACATCACTTGCAATTCCAGATACCGTATTAATTGTGGTTTGCTCAGAAGATGATGGCTTCATATTTAGCCAAGATGTCGTACTTAAATCGTAAACTTTCATTACTGCCTGATCTGTTCTAAAGAACATTGCTCCATCAATTAACGCATCACCGTCATTGTCCACTGTAGGGTCACTTGTCTTCGCACCAAGGAACCGATCATCGAAATTATCGTAACTGGTAGCCGCCGCCGTTGCAGAAGCCGCCGCCGCCGTTGCTGATGCACTGGCCGCCGCACTTTGGGCTAAAGAATCACCGCTGAATACAATCTGGAATTTGTCGGCAGACGAATCATATTGGAAACCGTAGAACGTGCCGATGGTGAGTAGGCCGATAGATGGTAATGTTCCAGCGCCATCCAGAACAACGGCTTTTGCTCCTAAACCATTTACGTTCAAAGTAACAGCAGTAGCCGTGTTGGTTAGCTTGAGATCGCTTACCACAAACATTCCATTGGTCAGGCTTGTCGGAGCAGGGGCAAGAGTTACAACCATTGCGTCAACAAGGCCAGTGTCACTTGCAAACCAGCCGTTCCCGTTGGTCGTTATGTAATTTATAACGTCATCGGCAAGCGTGGGCAGATCAACAGCATCGTCTTTTATCGTCCCGTCATCAGCTTGAACCAGGGCAATATTAGTTCGCATCTGGTCGATGAAGGATTTTATGTTTATAAACTCCGTATCCAACGAAGCTGTCTCTACCGTAGAGCGCCCGCTAACGGCATTACTCTCGTCTGCGCTGAAATCATTCGCTATGGTATAAGCTGGTGGTTGTGGCATTATTTTCTACTCCGTTGAATTTGTCTTCTGTATTTCTTAAACGATTTTGTGTTTACCGATTTATTTTTTCTCAAGGCATTGTTCAGTCGAACTTTTTGTTCTGGGGAAGCGGCTTCAAACTTAGCTTCAAAGGCTCTCGCGGCTGTTTCTGGAAGCTCGTACTGAAGCGCCTTTATTTCGTCCTGCGCCGGTATTTTCTCCTTGCGATCTGATTTGCGCCCCTCAATTTCCTTATTCCTTAATCTTTTCCTATCTAAAGGAGGCGCTGTATTAATAACTTTCTTGGCTTCAGAAACTGATTTCTCACTTGCCTTGGCAAGCCTTTCATTCAGAACCTTTCTCCTGGTGTTAGTTTGCCTCTCCGCCTTGTCTACTATTTCCTTCTGTTCGCTGTTAGACTTAGGATCAGTCCAACCAAATAATTTTTTTGAAAAAGTTGATTTGTGGTTGATCTTGTTAAAGTAATCATTGGTGTATTTACCGCCAATCTGATCCTCAACTTCTTCTCCCGCGTCATCCATGAAAGCCCGCATAGCCTGCGAAGCCACTCCAAATATCGGATTACTTTGAGCTATCAACTTGCCCAAACCAGCCCTTTGTCTCTCTGGCGACCACCCGCCTTCTCTCTCCCCCTTATCGTTCACGCTAGAGGTTAATTCTCCAACCTTCTTAGCCAGGGGATGAGTCCACGGGTAGTATTCAGCCCACGGCTCAACAGGCTGTCCTTTAAAAACCTTATCCTTCTTGAAGGAATCGTTCCCGTTTATTGCGGCGTCATACCATGCCTGGACTGGTGCTTCAAAAGAGCCTGGAGTTACAGGGCTACTCTGGTCAACCGCTATCTCCATTGCTTTCCCGTCAACAGTGTGGCCAAGCATATAATTCGTTCCCTGTTCAAACACCTGAGAGAACAAGGCTTGCCCTTGATCTTTTGGAATCTTGAAATATAAATATCTCCATCTGCCATATTCATCTTTCTTCCTAATGCCCAATGCCCCGACTATCCAATACCTCGCTCGAATATCTGAAGGTATATTTTCGTAATCTTCACCCATCATCTGCCGGTTAGCGGCTGTCAACCCAACGGTTAAACCACCCAGCCAAGCCATCTTCTGGAAAAACTTCTTTTTCGATGCTCCGCGTTTACCGCTCTTAGACTCTTCTGCCGCCCTGACCATTCCCATTGACGCTCTCATAGCGGCGTTGAGATACGGGATAACATTATCGAGAGCTTTCGTTACGCTTCCACCTCTACCAAAATCAAGATAGCGGCGAGCTAACCAAGTGGCTTGCTCTTTGGTTAATCCGTTTTTAATAGCCCTGTTTCTCAGCATCAGGCGAGCGTGAAGTTCTGACCGGCTCCCGGTGTAAGACAATACATCTTGAAGCATTTGTATTCCCTGAACCCATGCCTGACGTTGCTTCATTGTCCAGTTACCGTCTGCGCCCTTAACCATCTTGATTGCGCCGGACTTCTTTAGAACTTCACCTTGCTGGGTGATAAAGTTCATCCCCATCCCTTGAGCAATAACTTCTCGGTGAGCGCCTTTAACTTCTATCGACCACGCATCTGAAAGTGTTTCTGCGAAATCAACGGCCATCTGCCCAATCGCAATTGGAGGGTGAACCGAATACTGATTCTCTACTGCCCAAATATGCGCTAAATCTCTCGGAAAATTTGTTAAAACAAACAGAGGGTTGTAGGATGTTGCGGATGCTTTTAAAGTTTTCGTGCCAGACAACCATTGGATGGAGCTGGCCATTTGCTTGCCAATCAACGGATCACGAACAATCCATTCCCCAGCAAACTCTTCCTCAAGGATAAAACTCTGAGGCTTTCCCTTCTCCATAAACTCAAATTTCACCCAACCTGAAGGCGCATCTTTGCTTGCAGAAAAAGGTTTTACAAATCCATTGTCTGGGTTGTTTCTAGCGAACTTGTACATTTCGCGGTTCGCACGATTCTTGAATATCCTGCTCCAGATTCGCCCGGTATAGTCGGCAGACAATGACCTGATATCTGACTCCATCGCTTGGATAGAGCCTGTTGTTAGCCTTGCTAAACCGCTGTTGGTAACATTTACGTTACTTCCGTCAAACTTGGTATTGGTGAGAGGGTCGATGTACTGCTCAAATAATCGAGGGCTGTAATCCGACTCAACCATCCTATCGAACGCCTTCCGATCTATCAACCCCTCCTCAAGCAGATAGCCCAACTGCTCTCTCATATAAGAGAAATAGCTTTCTATTGAGTCGTTATATTTATCCAATATCTCGCGTGGAAACTGTTCGAGAAATTTAGCGTACTCTTCCCCGGTAAATCCCCCTTCATGCTTGATCTCTGGGTTACGGGTCGCAATGTCTATGTTTCTTCTAGCTTTAATCATTCTCTGAATAGTTGTAGTTTCCGCTTCACTAAACTGATCCAGAACATCCTTATGGAATTTTTCTATGCGTAAAGCCGCTTCTGCTGGCGCTCCTAGAATGGCATCAAATTTAACCAATGCTTCAAAGCCTCCAGGCGTCTTGTCCAGCGCCGCTCTAACATTACCCGAAACATCATTAAGCGCTCTGTTAAACGCTCTATATATCTGCCTCGGTGTAGCCTTGCGAGACTCCATCAGCTCAACTTCGTTCTTTTCTAAAGTCTCCCAAATCTCCCTGCTTAGAGGGTCTTTGGTCATCGCCTTTTTGATCTTTGACAATTCCGCTGTCTCATCGCCTTTATTCTTGAAATAGCTGAACATTTTTTCTAGGTCGATTGATCCTCGTTCGTTGCCTAAAATATTACCAAATGAACTCTTCATTGATGCAGACGGGGTAGAACCTCCAAACATACTGCCCTGTCCGTTAGCGGCATCGGTAGCATCCGAAGCATACTGCCTCATGCTTTTACCTACCTTGGTCGCGCTGACATCCATCAAAGCTACGAATAAGGCTCTAGCATTTTCACCCATTGGCGGTGCGTCATCCGCCGGAAACATAGCGGTCTGATTGAAATGATCTGCGGAGTTTCTAGCTCCGTTTTTGTATGCCGCGCTGGCATTTTCAACCGCTATCTTCAAGTCTTCTGTTATGTCAAATCCAGCATCCCTCGCTCCCTTTGTTGAAACCTTCAAGAATGACGGAACGGTGGCAACAACTTTTTCTCTAATATTTGCCGGCATAGTTTCGAGTAGTTTAGCGTCCTCGATGATTGCCCCCAGCATAGCGTTCGCAACGTCTGTCTTAGCTTGAGGCGTTAAATCACCTTTAGCGGCATCAAACAATTGGCCTCTCTGCGACTCTGAGAATACGCCGTCCTTAATCAAAGCCTCTAGCACTTCCGCCGGCCTATGCTTTAGCGCATCATTGAGAGTTTTATCCACTCTCTCCGTTTTATCTTTAGCCCCGTCTTTCCCTTTCTTGGTGGTCATCTTGCCCTCGGTAATCAACCGGCCTATAAAATCAGCGGTTTCTTCCGATATACGTCTGCCCTGCGATACAGATTTTTCTGATGTGCTAAGAGAGGCAGACGAGTCTTCGTTAAGGGCAGATACAATATCTCTAAATTCATCCAGGCTGGTTACTTCTACTTTCAGATCACGGGTAATAATTGGATCGTCAAACTCCGCAACTTGTTCTTTGGTAAATCCAAATTTCTCTGCATTATCAATAATGGCCTGTTTGACCATCTCCCCTTGACCGCGCTCTTCAACAAGTTTATCGAGAAGTATCTTCCTACCGTTACCGCCGGCAACTATTGAACCATTAACAGTCATAGGCAAACCATCGCCAGCCGTTGGGTTGTCCGTGAATATTCTCCCAAGCTCTGGATTGCCAGCCATCTGCTCTAATCTAGCCTGTTGTTTTGTGTCATTCTCCCGAAGCCTATCCTGCGTCTTCAGAGGGAATCGTTCATCAACTGAAAAGTTGGCTTTGTTTGAGGCTATAACATCCGTGCGTTCTTTCAGCCCATACTCGAATGGAAGTTTGGTATCACCATTCTTCAGAGGCCGGTTTAAAAGCAGATCGGATTCCTTACCACCAAATTGTTTTTTAGGTTGTGGTGCTTCTGTAATCTTCTTCAACTCTACGTTTGTGCTTTCCTTCTTAACCTCTTCTGCCTGCTTGACTTCCTCGGCTCTTTTCTTCACCCCTAATTCTTCTTGAGCTTTCTCAGAAATGTCAGTCTTGGTAATCTGCTTAACTTGATCCCCTTTGAACACAGCAAACTCAGTCCCACTTCGATTGACAGCCCCATCAAAACCTTGCTCTATCATTTCTTCTCTTGAAATGCTGGAAAAGTTAGGGCTACCAGGGCTGGCTCCAAGTAAATCCATATCCGCATCGTTGATAGTTTTGAGATTCTTCGCGTCTAAATTAGCTGAAATAATAGTTCCGTCCGTTAGGCCATTCATTGCGCCTGTCATGTAATCCGCGTCCCTAGAGAAATAAATAACTCCATCACTAAACTTTGCAATGTCTTTTTTGTTAGTGGTATGAAACACCGTTCTTGGGGAGCCGTCTTCGCTCACCAACTTAGGGTCTGCTGTAGCAGGCTTCTCTTTAGGCTTATCACGCCGCTTGGTCATTTCATCGAAGATAGCTCCACCCAATTGCGCGTTTGTTTTCTTTTTACCAGGCTTAACACCTAATTGCTTGGCGATGCTCACCAACTGCTTGCGCTCAAGAACTTCAGCAACATCATCTCCGTTAGTCACCTGATGCTCAATTCTGTCACCCTTATTATCTAAGATAATATTTAAAGGCTTCTCGGCAGATGCTTCAGCTACAGGCGCTTCCACTTTTTCTACTTCAGCTTCAATCTCCTGCTTGATAGCGGCCTTAATATCTTGGCTTTCCACCTCTCCATGTTCTGCTACCAGCGCATCAATCTTATCTGTCGTTGGAATTTCTTTCCCGTCAAACTCGATAACCCGCTGATACTTGTCCTTGGTTGAAGCATCAATCCTATCTATCCCATCCTGAAACGTGAGAGTTCCTTCTTTTACTTTAACCGTTCCAGATGTCTGCTCAATCGTTGCATCGTCAGAGCGCTTTAGCGGCTCAAGTAAAGTGTCGGAAGATTTAATGCTTGGTGATGGCGGGGTAGTGTTAACTGGCTCTGCTTTCAGAGCCGCTAATTCTTTAGCTACTCCCTCTGGGAGCTTGCCAATCTTTTCGGAATCATCCAGTAATTTCTTTTGCCCCGTAGGATCAGGCTTCTCTAACAGCAAGGATTCTTCTAACTTATCTTTTACCTTGGTGAGCTGATTAGCGAGCTTCGATTTACGTTCAACCGATTTCAAATCTCCGCCTTCTACGGATTCTGTAATTTCTTTTTTCAAACCAGTTAGTTGATCGCCGATGTCAACTATGCGTTTATTGACAAGCTGTTCTGGCGCAAGCTCTTCTTCCTTGAGAGTGAATTTCTTATTGTAGGCTGATCCCTCTTCAGGCTTTTTGAGCAACGCTTTATTTGGTGGCCGTACCTCTTCTTTTCCTTTACCTAAAAATGTATCCAGCTTCTCTTTCAAGCTGTCGATAAACTTCGTAAAATTACCAGCTTCAGCCGTAGATTCAACCCCGTGCTTCTTCTGCAATTCACCCAGCCGCTTCTTAAACTTTCCAGCTTCAAGGAATGATAGTTTCCCATCACGAAGTATTCCTTCAGCCGACCTAAGAGCATTAGCAGTCTCGAACGGAGTCGTTGCTCGATCCGCTAGATTCAAAGCGGCTTCTAGCGTTTTAGCCTTATCGAACGGCTTCTTAGGTTTAGGAGTTTCTCCTTTCACTTCTCTTTTTAATATTTTTGCCCCGCTCTTTCCCCCAAACATTGTGCCGAGCAATACAGCGGCCTTGCTTGCTGTTGTAAACGCGGCGGCTCCGACAGGATTAGTGTCTGGTGTCTTCCCTCCGAAGAAAGCTCCGGTTTTGTTTTCAGCAAACTCGTCTATCTCTTTAAATAACCCTTCAGCTCCCCTTGAGATATTTCCAAGTGTCGCATCCGATATTTCCTTGCCAGCATCAGTCTGCGGAATGTATGTAATTTCTTCAGCTATTTTCCCAAATTCTTCTGGGAATTTATTAGCCGCTTGCAGGATCGCTTCACCCATAGACTGATTAGGATCGTTTTCATACATTGACTGAAAGAAATCCGTAATTACAGCAGATGTTCCCTGGATAGTATCTGCCGCCAACCCTGTCATAGACGTTGCAAATTCAGCGGCTGTTTCGATTGCGCCAATAGGGGCTTGAGCAAATTCCTTCAGAACCTGTCCTGTTGTCCTGTCTTTATCAAATGTTTTCGACTCAAAAGGCTCGTTAGGAATTTCCTGCCCATATATATTTGTTACAGATTCTACGGCAGACGGTTTCCGATCATAAGTGATCCCGGCAGATCGAGTTCTAGCGGCTTGATTAGCATCTTCGTAGTTATTGAATGGAGTGATTTTTCTTCCGGTATCTGGGTCGGTAAATCTATTCCCCCGGATTATATCAAGAGCATCTTTAGGGGTTCGTGGCTGACCATCTATTATCGTAGGGATGTTATAAACCTTATCATCGACTTTCATCCCGGCTGATCTTTCCGAAGACTCACTCTCAAACCCCTCCGCGTCTAACTCATTAGCGAATACAGGTTTACCTTCAGATGAAGTCCCAACTTGATTCTTTGTCAGCTTAGGAAAATTCCCGTGATGGATGTCTCCCTGCAATTCATTATCAAATGCCTGCATAGGGTTAAATGTTTCAGGCATCTGCTGAGCAGGCATCTCCTGAACAGGCGTCTGCCCAAGACTTTGCGCTAAGTCTGCCGGAGCAGATGGCTGGGCAGGACTCGCAGAAAAACTTGAAAAAATCTCTTCAAGCTCAAGTTCTGTTGGTGGGCTATCGCCTTGTAGTTCTAGCGTTACACCTGAAGTTGGGTCTGTAACTTCAAATATCATATTATTGTACGGCCTTTACCGTGTAGTTGAATCTTCCTAATTTCCCCTTGCTCCCCGGCTGGAATGTCGTAGCCGCCGTTGGAGCTGGAGCTTGCGGTTGACCTTGAAGAGCGCCCGCCAATGGGTTTGGAGCTGGAGCCTGAGTCGCATTTGCTGTTGGTGATCCGTCAGGGAAAAGTAGATTCTTGAACGCCTGACTTTGCTCTGCAATCAACGTCAACTGTTCTTGCAACGGCAATTGACTGATGTAGACAGGATTCCCCTGTTCGTCCTTGCTTACAGGCGTGTCGTTTTCCATAGCCTCTTTATAGATCGCCACCGCATCCTTCATAAACTGATTTTGGGATAAGGCGTTCCCCTTAAATAAGGCGCTTGATCTATCATAAAATAATTGTGTTGCCGCCTGAACTTTCTTAACCGTTTCGATCATCACCAGTTTTTTCTGGTCGTTCAGCTTAGTTCTGGAATTGATTTCTTTGATTTTTGCGATAGCTTCAGCGTTGAAGTTTTCCATGTTGGCCTCAACGGTATCTGTCTTCGCGTCCCAATTATTTATTTTTGCCATAAGGACATCAATTTCCTTGTTGAACACTTTTGTCTCTGCTGTTACTTTCTTTGTTTCCTCTACCTCTGTCAGAGTCTCCTGTGTTATCTTCTTTTTCTTCTCTTTGCTTACATTGGTTTTCGCATCAATATTTTCGCCCGTCTTCCCAGAATTTATTATTTTCTCAAGATCACTACCTGTTGGTGAGTTCGCTAAAATCTGAACCATAGACTTCACTTTATCAGTAATATTAGGGTCAGCCATAAGTCTGGCGAAGCCCTCGTTTGTTATCTTCACTTGATTATCGGTTTGATTCTTCAAAGCGTCACGCTGGCCTGCCAAACTATTAAACGATCCTGTTTGTGCGTTAGCCGTCCCAACATTCGCCGCCGATAAATTCTTGTCACCAAGCATTTGGCCAATGGATCGTATATCTGCTCCGCTCATCCCCGATCTAAACTTATTTGCTATGTCTGGGTTGCTTTGCAGGAGAGCCGCTATTCCTTCCTTTTTCTGAGCAAGATCGTATTGCGCCGTAAGCCCTTCGGCGGTTTGCTTGAATTGAGGGTTTCCCTGACGAGCGGCAAAACCTCTGTCTGTGCCAATGTTAAACATATCGAGAACTTCCTTATGGCTCGCGTTTGTCGTATCTTGAGCGTCTGCCTTAGAATTATTTAACCTGGCTGACGCCTTGTTCGTACTCATCCTCCCAGCGGCTAATGCCCCTGCGAGTCTATTCCTTACTGAATCCGCTCCTCCGCCACCGAAGGTTTGAAAGAGCGCGTTTCCGAGAGAGCTTCCCATATTATTTCCTGTCTAAAATATTGAGTAGTTGAATGGTTTGGAGGCAAACTTATCCGCCCAGATTCCCATTGAGGTATCGGGGTTTCTAAATAAACTAGCGAAGGTACTGCCGTGTTGAGCTGAAGTTCCGCCGGCAAGTGAACTGGCTTTAGCAAGACTGTTGGGTACGGTAGCGGTTGTGGCTGATGTTGTTAAACCCCCTGCGGCTCCAGGTGCTACTCCAGGTGGTGGAACTGTTCCAGCTCCAAATGAAACCTGACTACCTGCGGCCATTGCTACTGCCTGCGCTATAGACGCGAGAGTTGTTAGTGTGCCGTCAAGAGTTCTACCTTCAGCCTTCAATTTTCCCTGCAACATATTTGCTTTGCCCTGCCGCTTCTGCTCTTCATTGTCAGAAGCGAGGTATGCAATTTGTCTTGCGAGAGGCGTCTGCTTGCCTGGGATAGCCGCAAATCTTGATCCCTGTCGTGTTCTCAAAGCTCTTTTCTGTTCGCCGGCATCACCCTCTGTGATTGATTGCTTGATCCCGTCACCACTGACATTGATCCCGCTTACACGGGTATCTTTATTGGCGTTGGCAACATCCTCGAATATCTTTAAGTTTTTAGCGTCTTCGATATCCTGCAATCCTTCTTGAGCGTTAGGGTCAACCTTATCCAGAGTTTTAAGCAGATTTTCAGTCTGCCTTTTCTCATTCTCCCCGGACTGTCTTATCCCTTCCGCTATGTCTCTGTCTCTTTGCCCAGCTAATTTATTAGCGGCGGCCTTGTTTAATTCACTGGAGGCTACGGTAGCGCCAACCATGATTGCCAAGGGTATCCAAAATGCCATAGTTTATTTCCCCTTTATTATGATACCGTTCCGCTTGATTCGCCCCGCCCAGAGAATATGCCTGAAATTCCCTTGTCTTGGCCGAGAAGTGATCCTAAACCGCCGGCTCCGCTAAAGCCCTGCTGAAGCGCACGACTATCATTTATATCTTTAAATAATGTTCCAACATCCGTGAACAAAGTATTTAGGTTTGAGTTTGTGGCAGATGTCAGCGCACGGTTGTTATTGCTTTGTAGCGAAGAACCTAACCCGCTTAATAGTGTCGATTGACTGACATCTGACTGCGCTTGAGAAATTAAATTGTTAATCAAGCTCTGGTCAAGCCGCTCTTTCTCATTAGAGGCTGACGTTACCCTGTCTGAAATCTCACGCTCCCCTTCCGAAATCCTGTCTGCAAAACGATTCTCCGCATCGCCTTGTGCGCTACCACCGAATATCCCTCTTCGTGCTAGAGCGAACTTCAACTCTCTTCGAGCGTCCGTAACGGTATCTTTAAACTCTGGAAGGAAGCGGCTTCTTACTCTCTCTTGAAGGTCGTCAAAGCCTGCCTGTCTTGTGGCTGTTGGTTTATCTCCAATCTCTAAATTGGAAGCATTAGCAGAATTGATAGCGCCTTGATTGGTAAATCCTTTCTTCTGAAAATCGTATAGTTGTTCGCCGTTACCATCTCGATCTTCATACCTTTGCTCAACGGCGTAAGGTATGCCTTCGGGAACAGCTATCTGCTCATTCGCGGGTGCGAAAAATCGTCTTTTAATAGCTTCAATACTGCTTCCGATCCTCGCTCGCCGAGCCGCTTCTCTTGCCGCTTGTGCCTCCGCCGCTCCGCCACCACCACCGCCGCCTTTTCCCATTCCGTTACTCCTTTGTTTTTCCTAGTATCAATACGTCATAGCCATCTGCCGAGAAACCTTTGAGATGGCCTTCTTTTTCTAATCCTATTTTTTGAAGCCACTTATGAGCAACGTGCCGCCATCCTATTGAAAGCGCCTGCACCCTATGAGCAACCTCTTTTTCAAACATTAAATCTATCAATCCTGTAATGAACTTTGTCGTCACCCACCAATCCCTATGCGATATTTTTGTTGTAGCGAAAAGCCATATTGTTGCTACCCCAGGGTTTTGGTAGTAAGCCCCGCCTATTAGTACCGGCGTCCCTTCCCTATTGGAAATCGTGTAAGACTCTCCACCCTGTTTCATCAATTCCATTGCCATTTCTTCTCTTGTATTTGCGAAAGTCAGGCTTGATGTTTCCTTGAAGTCATCGTCCCTCATATTCGTACAAACATAAATGCACTCTGCCATGCTCATAATTGTTACAGGCAGACCGTCTATCACATATTCCCCAATTTCTCGAAATGCAAAGAAAGAGCGTCCACTTGAAATGCTTCGTTGAGGTTGTTTTTAATTACCGGCGCTATATTTACGCTTACGACCTCAACTGGAGATAGGGTTCCTGGGCGGGTATCATCCGTAAGTGACAATTCAGAAGTAACCAAATCTTCATTTCGCGGATCATACTTAAACGATATTCGCCCCGTCCCTGCGGTAACAGTGTCAATGCCAAACCATTGCTTTAGTTCTGCTGGACGCTTCGCATCTACATAGGCCATCTCCATTTCAAACTCGAAGATTGTCCCGGCGGTGTAAGTTCCTGTTGCCTCATTCGCTACAAACGCTTTTACAATATTGAATGTGTTTGTAGTGACTCCAGAGATCAAGAAAGTGCCGTTGTAATTGGTTGTGCCAGCTATGATAACTTCGTCATCATTTGTTCTGCCGTGAGCCGCAGACGTAATCGTTGTAAACCCGCCACCCGCGTCTGCCATAGCGGTGATTGCCTTCCCCGTTTCAACTCCATCCCTGTAAGTTGTGGCGTCAAACTTGTAGATGTCATCTGCGTTTCGGATATAGACTTCTGTATTTAAAACCGCCATGTCCGTTACTGTCCACGGCATTTCATACTCTGCCCAAGCGGTAATCTTTGCAGTTTTGGAAACGGTAAAAACATAGATCGTTGTTCCAATCGCACACATATACTGACCAAGCGATGGATTGAATACAGCTCTTGGAGTGTCTGTAGTTGCCGGCGGAAGATCAGCTAGAACAACTTCATCAACCGGAGTACCAATATCTATTTCAGCTTGACTCTCTGTTAAAACAGCTTCGGAAATTGACCGAAAACCATAGTCAGATAAGAAGTACATATCCTGAAACAAGAGCGAAACGCTCATGTGGTATTGGCTTTGACTACCGAATAATGATTGTTTGAATGTGTGAGATGCTGGGTCTGGATCGACTGCCCAAAGCTGTGCGCCATCTCTAAAGAAGACAACAAGATTACTTTCTTTGTATTGACCTAATGCTAGAGCTGTATCAGAACCACGTTGCCGCAATCCTACCGGGAGATTTCCAGCGTCACTTCCAGTTGTCCAATCCCTGGGGATGCCAGTTGCGGAAAAATTAACCTTACTACCATTGATCGCCCAGATTTTTTCTTCCATTTTGATAACGCCCTTTGAGTTTGGGCAATTAACGTCAGCTATCTTACTAGGCGAAGTTCCGTCCAAGTAATGATGAATGATGGTGTCATTTGAGTATTCGACTGCGACATAAAGAAATCCGTTAAACACATCGCCGTAATGAACAACGTCTGTCGTGATAGAACCTGATATGGCGATAGCCCATACGTCTGCCGCTATGTGTCCAAACTTTGCTCCGAATGTAATCTGAACACCCTCTTGCAAAGTTTGCGCGGCTCCAGTTATGGCAACGCCTGTCGTATAAGTACCGGAGTCTTTTTTCCATTTAAAAGTGTTTAGCTTTTCCCAGGCTCCAGTTCCGTCATCCGCAACAAAGGTTGCGGTAATTGAAAACGTATCTGTCGTTACGGCAGACACTGTAAATTCGCCGTTGTAACTGGTCGTGCCACTGATATTCACAATGTTGCCATTGGCTAATGGATGACCCGCAGAGGTGATAGTTGTGTTTGCCCCTGAAGCCATTATCGTGATAGAACCTGACACAACGGCTTCAATCTCCACGGTAAAAGTAGGGGTTCCTGTCCCTGTGTAACCACCGCCCGAAGATACGTCATTCAATCCACTACCAGTAAAAGCGGCTGGATCGACATTCGACCCCGCCACCTGATGAGAAGTAAATAAACTATTCGCGTGAGTCATAGAGGTTTCAGCGAATGTATTAAACACCCCCAAGCCAGGAATCAAGCCCTTCGACCCTGGCTCTAGCGTTGTGAACAGAATAGTTCCCGGCCTCTTCTTTACAGCCTTACCGGAAGTAACATATCCGTTTTTTAGTTCCCTCAACCGATTGGCGTCTGCTACTGATTTACCTTTTCGTAAATCTTTACCAATAGAGAAGTCTTGAAAGGTTAGAATTGACATTAATCGTTGGCGTGTTTGTGTCTAGTGTGAGAATAAAAATCATGGTTATCGGTAATACTTTTTCCTCTCGATGACCTGACGTATCTTTTATTTCCATGTTCAGCCTTCTTTAATCTGCCGAGCATCCTAAGCATCTGCTGACTATATGCTCCAGCATCTGGATGTCTGTAATGTGACTTTGCGTTTCCCAACGCCAACATTAGAATTAATTCTGCGTCAAGTGTTACTAAGTCAGCATCAACTGAGAAACTTGCAAGGCGCTTAATATGTTCAATGTGAAAAGTATAATTATTTCCATCAGGTTGAGGCCAAACTTCAAAGTTCGCCCGCACCTCATAACGCCGAGGTTTATCTTTAGGAGTGTTGTAATTATCTTCTGTCCATTCGATCCCCTCAACCAGAGGCCATCTATTCGGCGTTGATTCGGATGTGTCTTCAACGATGACCTTGATGATCCTGTCGATATGAACATTGTCTGGCCAGGTGTAATCATTCTGTCCATCCTGGGAAATTACCGTGCTATCAGTTTCGATAGTAGAGCGAGGTGTATATTCCCAATAAAGCAACTCCTGGGCGCTACGAAGCATTGAATCTATCAGGGAGTTATTTGCCCCTGAAGATGCTCCTATAGCGCCGAAGCCGAGCCTGTCTTTCAGCTCTTTGCGTAACGACCCAAGATTCCTAGATGTGGGTAATGCCATATATTAAACCTCTACGCCCCTGTCGAATTCTTCAGCGGCTTTAATTAAAACTGATTTATTTCCCTTTGAAGGGTAATCAACTCCATGCTCATCTAGGAATAACTTTATTTCCCGACTCGTCATTTCCTGATAATCCATATCGTCATCAACATCTATATCGTCATCTACATCTGCCTGCGCTTCGATGTTTACGTTGGTTTTCTTTGGAGCATAATTTTCGTGTTCACCGTTGCACTCTTTTTCCATGCGGCGATCCTCATACTTACCGTAGACGTACTCGATGGTCGGAATATTCTGTTGAGGGTGCATACCGTAAATCGTCTGAAGTCTGCCGAACTCCTCGTCATAATCCACTTCCGTAATCGGGTGAACAACAGGCTTGTCGTTCACGACCTTGTATTTCTTTCCTTCTGGCGTGTAATGCTCAAATTTTTTATACATTTCAACATTGCCAGCACCATAAAGCGCCTCCAGGCATTTAACTTCGTGTTGCCATACTTCTCTTGCGATGACAGTTTCCATGCCTTTAGTAATTTTTACATTTACTCTTTTGGTCTTCATAAAATCTCCGTGTTGTAGAAAAAACTCCCGGCCTATCTCATATGTTCATAGCCCGAACAAGTGGCCTATAAGAAAGCCGAAGCCTTTCAGCCGGGAGGATAACCCGCCCTGCATAAGCAAAAAGCTACAGCAGGACGGATATTGTTGATTACGCTATCGTCATAACAGCGTGAGCGTTAGCCCTGGTCATGCACAAAGCACCCTTCCAGGTTAAAGCCCAGTAATGCTCATAACGATCATACGGACGAGGCGGCTTCCGAGAAATCTTGCCTTGTCCTTCGATCTCCTTCACTTGAATATACTTCGAGTTAAGGAAGTAACACCGTTTCTCCCATGACGCTGAAGGAGAATCTAAAGCGTCAACATCCGCGAAAGAAGGATTCCAAATCATTGGAATACCCTTATAAGTCGGGACATCTGATCCGCCTTCGGTTTTAATCATTCCACCGCCGGAATGGTTAATGGTTCCGTAGGTTTTCAAAAGAAAATTACGGTAGCCATCAAGGAAATCACTACCGACCATGATGTAATCGGGTTTGCCGCCATTGCGTGTGCAATTGCGCCATTCGACTTCCATCTTGTCAAGAATAGTCCCGGTAGTAGTGGTTACTGTCATGTTTAGTTCGACATTGTTTCTCCAGTAAGAATTAGCGGCGGTTGCCCGGTTAATTCCACCAACAGTACCCGTGGTTGGGTCAATGGCGATTAGATGATCCAATCCCTCGATTGCGTCTGAATCGGAAGAACCGTCACGAAGCAAATCTAAATCCATTTGCTCATCAAAGCCAGCATCCAAGACTTCAATCTGCTCGTTCAAGAGATTGGTTAGTTGAACAACTTCGGCGTTGCTGTGAACAGACTTTTTGTTATCCGTTACGGAAATACCGTTCTGGATGAGTCTGTCTTCGTCCAATGCGAACCCATCATGCGCTGAACGCCAAGGAAAGCTGGCTTGCTCGATGGTTGATCGGTTGTTGTAGGTAACAATCTTGCGACCGTTATACCACTGAAAGTTATCCTGATTTCTGTAGCGCAACTGAACAACCACGTTCTGTTTGCCACCAGGCATACTCTGTTTTTTCTTCATCACCTTGTTTAGCCAAACGCGCTCTTGGCTGATCTGATCTTCAGGTTTATTTTTGATAAAATAATCTAATGCTGTCTTACCAGCAATCGTAAGTTCTTCTGATGTAAAAGCCACGGCAACCTCCTGTCGCTAACGGGATCATCCTGACCCCGTGGCATGAATATTTAACCGCCCTGCAATGCTAACTTGACTGCATCCACCGCTGAAGTTGGAACCTGATTACCAGGATCAACATTTTTGGTAGAGATTGGTTGGGCGGCAGTCTTTTTTTCCATAGCCTGCTTAGAAGAAAGCAGACCACAAGTGTCATATAACTGCTTAACAGCGGCTGGCCACTGTTGGGGTTGATAGTTAGAACGGATCGCATCTACTTGCTTCATCAAAATCGCTTCCTTGGCTTTATAGTCAATGTCTGTTTTCTGCATCGAGTCCATAAACGCCGTCACCTGACTCAAAGATGCTTCCTCATTCGCTTGCGATTGAGTAGCTTCATTTTTTAGTGCGACTTGCCTTTCTTGCTCTTTAGCATTACTGGATTTTTCTGTCCGGTAATTTCTAATTTCAAGAGCGTCTTCACGATTGATGTCGTAGTCTTCGACTCTTTTCTGTAAATCTGGGTGTCCTTCAAGAAGATCAAGACCATCTTGCTCTATACCCAATTGCGTTGATAAACGCTTTACTTCGTTCTTAGCCATGTCTAGGGCTGTTTGCTGATTATTTCTATCTGACGAAACCGCCAACTTTCCGTAATCGAAAACAAACCCAAGCTCATCGGCGTTCATGCCAGTGTTCTTTATAGTGGTTTGTATTTCTGAAACAGCTTGCTCGGCTTGGCTGAGCTTGTCAGCTTTCGCTTTATTGTCAGCGACCAAATCCTGAAATCGCTGTTTGCCCTTTTCCTTCAACCCTTCAGGCTCTGCATAAAGATCGTCTGGTTCTTCAGTCTCCTCGACCTTTTCAGGCTCCTCTGCTTTTTCGGCAGATTCTTCTTGAGGAGTTTCTTCCCCAGAGTCTTCTTTTAAAGCCTCTGCTACCGCTTCTTCTGCTGACTTCGGTTCTTCTTCGGCTGACGATTCCGATTCTTCGTCTTGAGGTTGCGATGCCTCTTCTTCGCTTTTTATTTCTTCTTCAATAACCTGTTCGGTATCCGGTGTCGATTCCGGTACGACTTCTTCTTCCAACATAAATCCCCCAAGATTTAATTAGTAACCCGGCTTTGGTTTCCGTGTCTTTTTTTTGTTATTCATTACCCGCTCCTTTACTTTGGTTTGTTTTTCTTATATCTGCTTCAGCTTTGCTCTTGTCTGCTATCGTCTGCCGAACTAAATTAGCTGTATTAACATCTTGTTCATTCTCCAGGCGCTGTCCCTCGTTGTGAAGTTGTTGGCCTTTGGCCGCTACATCACTTTGAGCTTTGAACGTCTTCAGAGATTGATCGAATGTGTCTCCCTTAGCATCTGCCTCTGCCTTAGCGGCTTGAGCCAAATTCTTGGCCGTGTCAGACTTGACATTTTCAATTTCCGCAACAACTCCCTCTTTCTGAATTTCAGCGTTCTCTGCTTCTTTCTGTTGCTGTTCGACTTGCGCTGGATCAGGCTCACCCTGTTTCTGTTTCGGCAAGAACTCTTTGATGTCAAACCTTTCATCCATGCGGCGCAATGTTTCTTGCCCAACAAAGATGAGGCTTTCAGCTAGATCGTTCTGCCCAGCTTTTCTCAATTCAGCAACCTGGGCGATCAAGTCTGTAATCTTCGGCATCAAGAACTGCGTCCACACTTGAACTTCTTTATCTTTATTTGGTTTCCCAGAACTCCCGGCTTGAATACTTAACTCAAGCATATTAAATATTTGAGTCTTATCCATCTGCGGCCAAACCGATCCCTCTTTAATTTCTCCGGTTGGTTGCCCCGTCTGCTCATCAATCATTGGTTGTGACATTGCGCCGGATATTTCTACAACTTGTTCTTCTGTTAATACTTGCAAAAGAATTTGTAGTGTATGGATAGCTGAACGCTCAAACCAATCCTCTACTTCGTCATTGTCTGCCGAGATTTGGCTATTCGTATCTTGAGTTAAAAGCTCTGCCTCTCCCAATGTGCGGGAGCGGTTATTCTTCGGTTGAGTGACATCGCCACCGCCAGTAACTCTTTCAAAGTCTCTTTCGGTGTGGTCGGTAGAATATTGCGCTGGGTCAATAGGAGGAGGTGAGAATACGTCAATGGACGCTTTAACAGGTTGCCCTGGTATGCCGTCAATCAATGCAACTTCACCAGTAACAGCGCCTTCAACGGTCTTAGCATCCTGCGGCGTTACCTCATCTTTTTTACCAATCCAATGAGGTATAGCAATATCCCGGTGACTAGCAAATCTTGTCCTCGCTGAGTTATGCTCATCCTGTAATTCCCGAAGAAGCCTTACATCAGAGAGCGGCCAAAACTGCCCATCAATTATGTTTAACCCCAGCGGTATGTAGGGATACCAATGTTCAGAAACTATCTTTGGGGTAAGCGGCTCTGATAAAAATTCGTCTGCCCCTTCCGGTAGATAGTGAACTAGCTTGTTTACCCTATCCCAAATTTCATATACCTTGACAACCTCCGAAGAGCTTTCGCCGTTACGGTTTCCATCGTCAGGCTTATGTCCTTTAACAGAAAATGTTTTAGTGCCAGCGGGGATTTCCTTATCAAACCGTTTTTTTACGTCTGCCCTTGTCATCCAAATGGCTTCTGCAATAAACGGTGACAAAGAATATTCGTCAAAGTTTCTTATCGTGGATAAATCAAGAATAATATTCTTAGTATCCACAACATCAATAACCAAGCCTTCACTGGCAACCCGCATCTCTTCTTTTTCTAGCTGAACAAGAAACTGCTTCTTCTCTAAAATCATGCGTTCTTTTTCGGAGCGCATCTTCTCGTCAGTAAGCTGTTCCTTTAAAAACTCAAGCTGTTCCAAATCGTCACGGAAATCTTTTATCCGATTCCTAACTATGGGATCAGGCTCAAGCTCAGTCTGGTAATGAATCTTCGTCCACCCAACGCCTGTAGATTTAGCCGCCCTGACGGTAGCTTTCGCTCGCCGCTTCAGGTCAGCGTCACTGAAATGTTTATTCAGTACGATCTCGCACGTTCTTCCAAACAAGCGCATCATCTTCTGGTTGTCACCATTGATCTGCTCGATAGGACGAATAGAAAACTGTGGGTTACGAGCATAAACCTGATTAACACTTCGCCTAATATGCGAATGAATCAGATTTGCCCTGACCAGCTTCCCACTGTCATCATCTTCTTGCGATCCGTTGATATACTCGCGGTCTTTCTTTATCTCTGCCTCAAAATCGCCCATCGTCAATTTTGCCGACTTCAGGCGCTCATCCCATAGTTTTGCTAGGGACTTTACGCCTTTAGCCGGTTCTTTCTTTGACGAGTCAGCCGATCTCGAAAAAGTCGATTCCGCTAATACACCTTCTACTTCGTTTCCGATTTCAGGCATTCAATTAACCAGCGTTGATGATATATGCTTCACAAGTTCCGTCCGTATAGGCAGAACACTTAACCCGTACATATTTCGGCAAAGTAACCTCCGTCATCTTGGAGTAAGCTGGTGTTGCGCCAGAAGTTATGTTGGTAGCGCCAACAGTAACCAGAGCGGTGAATGTAGTATTGTCATCCGACCCCTCAACAACCGCTGTCATTGTTGGGTTGGTGAACTGCTCAACCAAAATTAGAACTTTCGTTCCAGGCAAATTCGGTGATACCGAGTTTTCAATTGCGGTGGATGCGGCGGTTGAATTAACACCAGTTGCGATAGTTGTTTTGGATAACATCTTTTAAATCTCCTGTATTTACAGCCGATATTTTGATTTCTCGATAGTTGGCTGATCCTGTTCGAGAACATAATCGAAAGTCATATATCCCGCCTTTTGTTTAGGCAGTCTCTCTTTCTGATATTTCACCCTACTAATAAGTGCATAGCGCCACTCGTCTGCCACATGATCTTCCATGTTTGTATCTAAATCTTCTGGTCTTGACTCGTCAATCTGAAGCATGGGAACCGTTCTGATAAAGTGCTTACAGTTTGAAAAGACTTTAAATTCTAAGTCGTGTAATCTCTGATTGCATACGTTCCAGCCGTTGATCCTGCTTCCCGACCCGCCCTTAGCCGGCGTCCATGTAAATCCCGAATCTCGAAACAACTCGGTAATGGTGATCCCCTCTCCTTTTGAATACCAGCATGAGGGATCGGCTGGGTTTCTTCTGAAGACAATTCCTTTTGATCGTTCTGGCTCTTCAATGGCTTGCATCCTCCTGGCAACTTGTGATACTGATTCGCTTGTCCCTTTATTTGGCTCACCGCCCCAGCCGTACAATTCTTTGTAGCGGTAGATAATTCCGTCTGGATCAATAGTGTAGTAACCAATGGAATATGGTCTTGTCTTTCCCCAATCCATCCCTCGCCATCTTGGCCAATTCGGCGGTATAACAAACGGCTCAATAATATGTTTGGCTGGATTCCATGCAGTAAAATACTGCCCCTCGATGATGTCCCATCTGCCGTCAAGAAGTTTTTTCCTATCCTTCTCTGGTAGCTTTAAAAGTACATCTCGATAGCCAGTTTCTGAAAGATGCGGGTTGTCGTCCAACCGAGCCGAAATAAATTGCCGTGTCACTCTAGCCGTGTACTTATCGCGCTTTGTAATGTGGGCAAAAGCGGTTGATTTTCCGTCATTCCCGATTCGCCAATAATCTTTAACCCAAGCGTGACCTCTGCCGCCTGGATTTGTGCCTGCCCTCATGTAGCATTTAATTTCTGGGTTGGTTGATCTCAGTCGTGATTGCATAAACTGATAACAAACCGGAGAAGCCCAATGGGTCAATTCATCGAAGCCAATCCATTGATACTCGCTACCCTGATGTTTGTACCGATCATCGTCTTTGTCCATGTACGAGAACTGAATCTTTGCTCCTGAAGGGAAGCGCCATTCATGCTCCGTAGTGTTGTAAACCGCCCCAGGGAATACTTTGGGGTAAACCTGTCTTGACCTATCAACCAGCTCCCCAAGTTCTGGGAATGTCTTTCTGAAAAGTATCGCCCTATATTTCGACCAGTGAAGAGCGTTCTGGTGCAAGCCCATCATGTCGATCATTAACGCATCTGACTTCCCAGCGCCGGCGGCTCCACCGTACAAAACTTCTTGGAACTGAGTACTTAAAAAGACTTGCTGTTTGGGAGTAGGTTTCCATATACACTCCCCTTTTTTTCTTTGTTCTTTTGTAAGCATTAAGAAGATTCTGCCGTTATATCTACGACTTCTTCTTCAAGCAACAAAGGCATCGGAGCTTTAATTGCTACTTGTACAAAATTTAATTGATGTTCGATCTGCGCTTCAATCCGTTTCGGGGCTAAACTCGCCCAAATCTTTAAGGCCGCTTCAGGCTTGTCAAGAAATAGATCATCAAGCGGCGATCTCTTGTTTGCTTCAGTAATTCTGCGGTAACTCTTTTCGACTTCCGCCAACATATCTATTTCAGGTTTTTTCTTTTTAGTCATTAGTTGCTCGCTATACTGGCGTTCATCAACCAGGCTTTCCAATCCAAATAATGGATGTAATCTAAATAATTATGCGACACCAATAAATATCTAATTACATCATTGTCCATATTTGTCAGCGCCTTCAGCAAACATATCGTCTGTGTAAAACTCCCCGCCATGCGGCGCAAAAGTCTGGGCAGACAATGGAATCCACTCACCGCCACCTTCCAACTGGTAAGCGAATGGAATTTTGCTGGTAAAATATTCAAAGGCTTGGTAGCCGATGTGACTCATCCATCTAATCTGATCCCCTGTTTCTTTGTATACGCCGCAATTAGTATTGGGCTTGAAATTTTTAATTTGGTAGCGAAACACCTGCCCTCTGGTAGTGTTTACTAATAAAGTTCTATCTGGTTTTGGAAAGATGCCGAGAACTTCTTCTGCCCGAAGATCAACGCTTTGAGAAAATGAAGGAAGGGCGGTTAGAGCTAAAATCCACGATGTCATAATGATGACGAATATTTTGAATTTAGTCACTTCCAACCGCCTTCCCATTAATCGCGTCTATCACCTTGTTAGCCTTCCTCAATTGCCCTTCGGTTTCTATACTGTATATCGCTAAGTCCTCGTACTCTTTTGTCGGCAGACACATAGCCATCTGCTTATGAACATTTGAATAACATTGCGCCCAATCAAGGGTCGGGCTTTTGATCGCCGGGTAATTCGGATAAACGCCTGCGCCGCTCCCTAGCAACGTCTGGCAAGCCGGGAAACTGAAGAGCAATACTATTAGCGTTAGGTGTCTCACCTTCAATGTTGTTCCGCGTTCGTTCATCTTCCCTGATTTCCATTTCGTGGATGTCCGATACAGTCTCTAGGACTCCTTCAGCAACATCTTTTTTGTTTAGTGCCTTTCCTATCCTTACAAACCACCAAGCGGCTGATAAACCTGACAGGATTGTTAAAGCAATCCACATTACTCTTCGTCCTTGTTCTTATTTTTGCCAACATTGCCCGCACCTACGTTGGCGAATTTCAAAACAAAGTTGACGTACTTCGTAGCCTTGCCTAGAACCTCGTCATCCAGCTTTGAAGGCGTGATAGCCGTGAAAGCGGTCAACGCAGTTACCAATCCAGAAATAGCAAGTAACCAATCTGGAGCCTGTTTTGCGAGTACAGATATTAATTCCATATTTTTGTTTCCCTACCAATGTCGTTTAAAAAAGTCGGCATCCCCTCACCCAGATAAGACCCGGCTATGTTGAAATCGTAAAACTCTAATGCTTCGTCAGGAGTCATTCCGTCACGCTCAATCAAGATGTCTATAATCTTTTGAACGCTGTAAAGAATTGTTTCATCTCTACCGTAAGAACTAACTTCACCTATGATGGCTTCATCTAACCCGTCTGCTGTTAGCATTATGTTTCCTTGTTTTTATTTCTACCAGCACACTGGGCTTGGCTTTGAACTGTCTACGTCAACGTGGAAGAAATTATCGTACACGCCGATTCTTTTAAATTTAGTAAACAGAATAGAAAGTAATAGATATCTGCGACTAGCATTGTCGCAGTAAAGGTCTGCCGCTTTTTTAGCCAGATGTGCGCTAGTACTAGAGCCTTTAACAGCGTCAGAGCTATTGTGCGCCTCGCATCGCACGGCACTTGTGATCTTCATAGGAAAGCCGTACTCATCTCTAACATCTTGCAGTAGATTGACTAACCCCATATCAATATCGTCTGATCCACATCCACACTTGCAGGAAAATTCATCTCTGAAAAAATTCTCAGATATTTTATTTCTCTTATTCATAGACTATTCCTTGCGTCTACCGCTTCGCACAAGCGTTGAGTGTATTTTTTAATTTTATTAGAGATACGCATGAGCTGATAACATTACTATAGCGATGGTGGTCGCCCCGCATGGGGGGATGGCGGAATCCGATTGCCGATCCTGACCTGAAAAAAAGAATGCTTAATAACGCGCGTCATTAAAGGCCAATCCCTCGGTTGTGAGTCGCCTAAAATACTTTAAAGTCGGTGCAAGGCCGTGGAGCTGGTCGCGCCGGCAGATTGTTACCAGATTGTTACCATCCGAAGCCGGCCAGCCTAGCAGATAGCCGAGCCAGCCAGCCGAGAGAGAGAGCAACAAACTAATCGACAGTAACACTAACGATCTGCCCTGCTAACCCCGGCCTGTTCGCCCTAAACAGGGCGATATGGGCAGACGGGCAGACGTCCCAGAATATAAGCTATTCCGCCCCCTTCTCCCTTCCTTCTCCCCCCTTCTTCCTTCCCCTTCCTTCCACGGGACAAACTGAGCAAACAAATCCCAGGGCAAATCTGCTACCTGGTCGAATAAATCCCAGGGCAAATCTGTTACCTGGTCGAATCTGCCAGCCAGATTGCACAATCTCCAAGAAGAACGCCGGCGAAACGACAGTTCGCGATACATCGACAACAAAAATGAAAAAAGACAACTCCGCAAGCTTTTTACCAGCCTACAATAAAAAGACAACTCCGCAAACCCTTAACCAGCCTATGCCAATTCACTTTATTGCAATTATCTGCACTCTTGCTCTTGACTAATAATTGACTACACCGTATATTCTTATCTAAGGAAAAAGCAATTAATCTTTTAGGAGAGAGAACAAATGGAAAATCACCTAGAAAAATACTTCACTTGGAAGGAGCTTGCCAAGATAGCTAAGACTATCAACGGCGCTCCTCTGGGATTATCCCCTAAGATGGAGTTAAACGACCTAACACGCACAAAGGCGGCGCTTGCTGGTTATATCGCTAAGCGCTGGAGTAAGAAAGAAGTAGAAACGGCGCTTGAGGCGCTGGATTACAGCGGCTGGAAATTTGGATACTTTGAGCCAGTAAGTACGCCTAACATTCCAGAGCAGGCAACAATTCCAGAGTGGGTAAATTCCGAAGAAGAAACTATTAATCCTGAAGAGCAAACCACACAAGCGGCAGACGCTGAAGCCGAAAAGTACCGCAAAATTAAAGAGATTTTAGGCGGCACTGATATTTCAGAAGAAAAAGTGCAGGAGATGATTGAAGCCGCGCTGGATAAGCGCCCGGTCAAACGGGAAAAGATAATCATCAAGGACGGAGTGGAACGCAAGGTCAAAGGCCACCCGCACAAAATGATTGCCGTGGCTTGCCGCAAGGTTTCCGCAAATATAAATACTATGCTTTTCGGAGCGCCGGGTTGCGGAAAAACTTTTCTTGCGCGTCAGGTCGCGGAATCAATGGGCTTGAATTATGGCTGGATTTCTTGCAATGGCGGCACTACACCAGAGGATTTATTTGGGCGCTTACTTCCTACCGGCGAGAATGGCCGCTTTGAATGGATTGATTCACCTTTGATGAAATTAGTTGAAAACGGCGGCTTGTTCCTTTGGGATGAACTGGACGCATTGCCGGCAGATATGCTTTTTACCTGTCAAATGCTTTTAAGCGATGGCCGTATGACCCTCCCCGCAAGGATTCACCAGCCTGAAATTGTCGCGCACAAGGATTTTAGAGCGATGGCCACCTGTAATAGCTTGGGCAACGGCGGCGGCGTAGGTTTACAGCGCGAAATTCAAGATGATGCCGCATTTGATCGCTGGAAAGCCGGCAGAATATTTTGTGATTATGACATTGAAGTAGAACGGCAGATTGTCCACCCGGCAGTTTTTGCATGGGCGATTGAGATCAGAGAAAAAATTGTTGTCAACAATCTAAATAAATTGATGACCACCCGCAACATGGTGGATTTCTCAAAGGATGCCGATGCTGGCGCAGTTCGTAAAGACTGGGAAGATTCCTATTTTATGGATTGGAGCCGGGATGAAATGAACAAAGCAGGCCGAAAGGCGGCGGCGTGATGAAAACAGAACATCTTCATTTCGAGGATATGTTAGCGCTGGCAGAGGCTAAACCTACCGAAAAAAATAAATATTGTTTCATGCGTATAGAAGGCAAAGACAACGAGAACACCACAGAGAACAAGCACTGGTATGGCGTAAAAAACGGCATCGAGGGCGTGAAAGAAATAGTCAGTCAGGGCTGGCAGGATGGCCGCAAAAAGATTGAAAAGCTGGCCGGGGAGATTGCACTCCCCCCAGCGCAGTCAATCAAACGGCGAACGGTCAGAGGCGCGTCAGGGCAGACGCTGAACATGGCCGCCGTTTATTCTGGCAATCTTTCCAAATGTTGGTCATCCCGGCGGCGCTCTGGTTCCGCTGGGATTTCTAAAGTCACAATTTTAGCATCAGTCGGAGATCACGCCGATGTTGGTAGCGACATTTTATTTTGGCGCGGCGCGGCGGCTTGTAAGGCCGCGGAAATTGTCGCGGCGGCTGGTTACGCGGTACGAATAACAGGATACACAAATATTAAAGGCCACTTTAATGATGGCGGGAACGCTGTCTATTCCTACAACGTGAAAGCCCATCAAGAGGCAATGGATACTCACCGGCTGGCAACCATTCTGGCGCTGGGCGGCTTTTTCCGTTACTTCGTTTTCAAGGGTTTTTGCACTAACGAAAAAGAAGTTTCCAGCGGATACGGAACGCCGATTAAAGAAACCCCGAAAGAACTTAAAACGGCGTCTGCCCCTGATTTCATCATAGACGGATTCGAGTCAGTCTATGATCTGGCCAGCGCTCAAAAATTTATAACCGAAAAAATCAATATTCTACAGGGCGCATAGCGCCCGGAAGGTTTAGTCATGGACAAAAACAATTCTGCCCAAATTTTTAAAGATTTCGAGGTCATTTCAGCCTATACCCGCGCGGATGCGCTGGCAGATGGGGTTCTTATTGAGGTTTCAGAGATCGCCAGACCTATGGGGTTTTTGGTTCCTGTAGCGATAAATGAGCGGCTATTTCATACGCTCGGCGATGGGCTAGAGGGAGTCGAGGCGCTGTTACATAAGGCCGGGACAAGCTGGGTTGATAGAAAAGAAGACGATGGGACGCCGGGTGGTTCTTACGGGTTTTTTGATTGGAACGGCGAGAAAACAGCAATCAGTGTTGATGGTGGTGACGATGGTAACGGAGTCTTCACGATTTACTTTTTATCTGACCGCTAATTATAAGACTTCCAGAAGGCCGGCAGA
>Ga0307985_10000184_pt1 | contig 36885 bp, 46 predicted proteins | sample EllFjometageno80_FD_203155 | JGI IMG/M metagenome (GOLD analysis project Ga0307985, IMG submission 203155) | Marine microbial communities from Ellis Fjord, Antarctic Ocean - #80 | ecosystem: Environmental > Aquatic > Marine > Unclassified | place: Southern Ocean | collected 2014-10-09 | reverse complement strand
TCGCCACTAAAGCCCGCTGGAAACAATCCCGTCCCTGCATAAGTAGTGCCAAAGTTAAATGACGAACCTGTACCTGTAGATGCGGTTGTTGCACTTCCAGTATTCCTGGCCCAACAGTAAGTCCCTATAGCACCTGCTGTTGTGGAACCACCCACACCTGTCAAACTAGAACCATCACCATGAAAGCTGGGCGCATGGATAGGCTCAGTAGAGGTGATTTGTGAGTTATTAACCTCAAGACGTTCAGCACCACCAGTTACAACACGCCACTGATCCGATGCGTGAAACTGCATGTAAGTGTCTGTATCGCCATCGTGGTAAAGACTATCTCTCAGGCCAATGTCCTCAACCTCAGTAATCGTGTTGCCCTTCATGTCTAGCGTTGATGTAGTGAGGCTCATTTCAACGCCGTTGTTTATGCGCCATTCATGATGACTGTCAGTTGTAGCACGATACATCCAATGATTATCATCGTCTAAGAAACCAATATTATTACTGTGATCAGCATAGACAGAGCCGTAAATATCGCCATCACTAGCTTCAAGTAATAGTTGGACTGCCGTAGTTGTGGCGGCTCCTCTGAACCTAAAGCCTCCAGACTCTTGGTTGCGGAATTGAAGAAAGCCATCACTACTATTCCACTGCATGTAAGCCTTATCAGTGGTGCCTTCTTGGAAGCGAATGAATGGGTCAGCTGAGCCTGATAGCACAATCTTTTCGTTATTAGCAGCACCAACTTCCAAAGCGCCAGCGTTATGTGGGTTAGTGGTTAAACCGCCAATAAACAGCCCCATTGCAGCGGCCCCGCCAGATGTAGTGCGGAGCTTCTCTGCATCGTTTTGAAACAGTCGCACATAAGAGGCTGTGCCACTAAAATCTAACGCCAAGGCGTTTTCGTTTGCGCCATCTGAGCCTTCGCCTTGGAAATACACATCTCCATTAGCATGAGCATAGTTACGGAAAACAGTATCAGCGCCGTTAAATTGTATACGGAAGTCTGAGCCAGTTCCTATCCTTATTTGTACATTATCGTTAAATGAGGTGTAGCCACTGCCCCATTCCTGAACCTCTGCACCAGCAAGAAACATACGAGCAAGGTTAGCGCCGTGAAACTGGAAGTAAGTATCAGTGTCGCCAGTGTGATTAATTTTATCAGCTACATTTAAATGAGTAACAGACGGAGCTGCTGGTAGGCTGTAGTTGTTAGCACCGTCAGCTACGTTTAAGAGTGTGCGAGCCGCCGCCGCTGTGTAAGAGCGTCCCCAAGCATCAGCCCCATTTGTACCAGTAAACCTACCCATTCCAGAAGAATTGGCACTAGTAGCGAAAGTCCCTGTGGCGTTAATCCAATTTCCAAAAATGTGACCACTAGCGTCTCGCTGAACGACTGTGCTGTTCCCTGCGCTGGTAGAAACAGTATAAGGGAAGCTGTAGTTGTTCGCACTGGTGGCTATCGTATCTAGCTTTGTACCGTCTGCTGCTACGTCACGTCCATCTACTGTGCCTGATACTTTAATATTACCACCCACATCAAGTTTTTCCGTAGGAGCAGAAACATTTATACCTAGATTGCCAGAGGTATTTAAAGCCATTTTTAAAGTGGCGTTGACTACAAAGCCTACCCCGTGATTTGTATATGTGCCAAGATGACCATTTTGCGTTGAGCCAGAGATATTATGCCAAGAGTCGTGTGCATACATTCCCATGCGAACATTACTAGTTTTAATTGTATACCGTGCGTGACCTGTGCCGTGAAGATTTATTTGCCCGTGCCACCCATCATAGTTGGTAAATGCCTCACCTACGGATAAACCCTGTAGGGCTGTGTTATTAGAGTTTATAACAACGGTAGACGTTGTAGTTGCACCACGACCCGTGACAGTTGCAAGCGTATCTGCCTCAGTATAGGACTGTAAAAACGCACTTGCGTGATTACCATCCAGTAAGTCAGCGTCTAGTCCAGAGCCTGCACCATCCACAGTCTTAATAGCAGTAAGTAGCTGCGCTGCTGTTTGATCGGCGGTCGCGCTTGTCTCGATCGCGTTTAGTTTAGAATGGTCAGCGTCAGTGAAGACATTACTGTCTGTAGCCGCCTCAACCGCGGTCCTGATTTCCGCTGCTGTTTGATCGGCGGTCGCGCTTGTCTCGATCGCGTTTAGTTTAGAATGGTCAGCGTCAGTGAAGACATTACTGTCTGTGGCCGCCTCAACCGCGGTCCTGATTTCCGCTGCTGTTTGATCGGCGGTCGCGCTTGTCTCGATACCGGAGAGCTTAGCATTGCGCGCTGTTGTATATGACGCGGTAGTGGCGGCCAGGACAGCGGAATATGCCTGCACGTTAGTCCCTATTGCAAGTCCAAGATTTGTCCGAGCCGCTGAGGCATTCGCCAAGTCAGAGAGGTTGCTGGCTGCAATCAGAGCGCCCGACAGAGAAGCGTAAGCAGCCACCCAAGAACTGCCCTCATAGACCATCATGGCGTCAGTCGTCGTGTTGAAGTAAAGCGCCCCAGCCACCAAAGCGTCGCCGTCATTGTCAACAGTTACGTCGGCAGACTTTTGACCTAAATATCTGTCATCAAAGCTATCCAACGCAGCTAAAGCGGCATCTTTTGACGCCGTCGCGGTGGAGGCTGAAGTGGCGGCAGCGGAAGCGCTGGTAGACGCCTCTGAGGCTTTAGTTGTCGCGGTCGATGCAGAAACACCTGCATTCGTTTCGGCTGTTTCTGCATTCGTCTCAGCGGTCTGTGCTGCTGTCGCTGACGAGGCTGAGGCGGAGGCAGAGCTTGCCGCGTTGGTGGCGCTAGTAGACGCCTCTGAGGCTTTAGTCGTCGCGGTAGACGCAGAACTCGCGGCATTCGTCGCAGAGGTAGACGCCTCAGACGCCTTAGTCGTCGCGGTAGACGCAGAAGTCGCAGCATTAGTCGCAGAGGTAGATGCCTCAGACGCTTTAGTTGTAGCGGTAGACGCAGAAGTCGCAGCATTAGTCGCAGAGGTAGATGCCTCAGACGCTTTAGTTGTAGCGGTAGACGCAGAAGTCGCGGCATTCGTCGCAGAGGTAGACGCCTCAGACGCCTTAGTCGTAGCGGTAGACGCAGACGTCGCAGCATTCGTCTCAGAGGTAGATGCCTCAGACGCCTTAGTCGTAGCGGTAGACGCAGAAGTTGCGGCATTCGTCTCGGCTGTTTCTGCATTCGTCTCAGCGGTTTGTGCGTTAGTCTCGGCAGTAGCAGCATTAGTTTCTGATGTCGCCGCGTTGGTGGCAGAACTCGCGGCATTCGCCGCAGAAGTAGATGCCTCAGACGCCTTAGTCGTCGCGGTAGACGCAGAAGTCGCAGCATTAGTCGCAGAGGTAGATGCCTCAGACGCCTTAGTCGTAGCGGTAGACGCAGACGTCGCAGCATTCGTCTCGGAGGTAGATGCCTCAGACGCTTTAGTTGTAGCGGTAGACGCAGACGTCGCAGCATTAGTCGCAGAGGTAGATGCCTCAGACGCCTTAGTCGTAGCAGTGGAGGCGGAAGTCGACGCTCCAGACGCAGAGGTAGATGCCTCAGACGCCTTAGTCGTAGAAGTGGACGCAGAAGTCGCGGCATTAGTCGCAGAGGTAGATGCCTCAGACGCTTTAGTTGTAGCGGTAGACGCAGAAGTCGCGGCATTAGTCGCAGAGGTAGATGCCTCAGACGCTTTAGTTGTAGCGGTAGACGCAGAAGTCGCGGCATTCGTCGCAGAGGTAGACGCCTCAGACGCCTTAGTCGTAGCGGTAGACGCAGACGTCGCAGCATTAGTCTCGGAGGTAGATGCCTCAGACGCTTTAGTTGTAGCGGTGTCGGCCTTAGTTGTGGCGGTCGCGGCACTATCGGCAGCGGAGTTTTTAGAAGCTAGAGCCTGCTCGGAATATGTTTGGAGATTGTCAGTGCCGGTATCGCTGGTCATGCCGGCGGTCTGGGTCCAAGTATTGTCAGCCATTAACTAGGTATCCTCATGCTGAGTGGTCCGGAAACTCTGGCCTGATCGCTCTCGCTATTTAGAGCCTCAACGCCAGATTGATATAGCCCGCCCCAAACAGGTAGCCTCCCGTCGTCACCTAGATACGGAGCAGACTGCATTAGCGCAGCGTACATGACAACATCTGGAGCGTATATCAGAAGCCAGTTGTTTGTTTCGGTGTCAGAAAGCGCCGGCACGCGCGCCTTGTACAACATCGTAATATTATACACCGCGTCTGGAGCCGGGTAAAATTCCATTTGATTTGCGGTCAGCCGCCAGTTTCTCGGCTTTGCCGACGTGATGCTCTTAGCCCGGAAGCCCGCCATTTCGGATGATGACGATGACGAGATCACGCCCCCGTCAGTGTGCTGCACTTGGCTGATGCTAATCCAGTCAGTGGGAAGATCTTCATAGCGCTGATTGATGTCTGTGGTAACGCGCTTTTCCTGCTTCCAATGGCTCAAGTCACGCGCGATGCGCGCCTCGGCAAACGATATAAAAGTTGGGATAATTGCAGTTAAGTCGTCACGGTCTAAAAATTCGCCAATGGCCGTCTTCAACTCTGCGTATGTCGTGATGCTCACAGCGTTCCGCCTCTTGTCCTAAACGCCCGGTTGTCTGGGTCGTTCATCCATTTTTTCATGCGGCCAGGATCGTCTGCGATGCCCTTGCGCTTCAAGTCATAATACACTGAAAGGGGGATCGAGGCCACCCTATTCAAATTTTCGCCCCACCGCTGGTCCGCGTCGTTAAACGCGCGCTTGTTGGCGTCCACTATGGCTTCGGCCCGCTGCACAGTTTCAACGACAAATTGCCCCTCGCCGGTGACGTGCCAATATTTCGTAATGCCCGTGGCCTCGTCGTGGCTGAATAATCTTTTCATGTTTCCCTCCAAGGCAGTTGGGGCGACCGGAGCCGCCCCATCTTTATTAGCTTACGTTCAGATCGAACACGCCAGCGTGGGCGGCTTCGTTGGAGACTTTCAAGCCATACTCAGCAATGATCATCTTCTTCTCTGCGTCGCCTGTCTTGGCAAGATCTACCGCTTGGATTGGGCGCAGGTAGCATACTGATGCGTACTCTGGGTCCAGCAAGAAGGCGTCCCTTTCACGTTGGAAGCGGTTTGGCACCACAGAAAGTGTACCAAAATCAGATAGATAGACGTCAGCCGCGCCGATGATTGTGGTCGGGCTGTCTGATGGTGCTTGGTAGCGCTGTGCGGCGATACCGGCAAAACCAGATACAACAGTCTTGTTGAACGGACCAACCATCAAGAGCGACGGGGTGCCGCCTTCGACGAATGCCTGTTGCATGGCGTCTTTTACCATTGCCTCAGTCAAGTCGCGCTGTGTGCCGTCGTTGCGAGCGTCGGAACCGTCGGCCGCAGTTGGATCTGTACCGTCGCCAGCTTTGTTGGAGTTGGTAGTGACCCACGCGCCAAGGCCCGCAGTCTCGCGTGCAGTGGTGGTGTTGCCAGCCACTTTAGCGTTGTTGGCGCACAGAACGGCTTCGATGTCGCGCTTGAGCTCCTTACCGCGCTTAGCCATCTGAAAGCTAACTTCGTCGTTGCGGCCTGCAAGGTCTTGATTTGCAAGGTTATCGGCAACGATCAGAGTACGACGGCTGATCTGCGTGTAGTTGCCTACGCGCGTGGTGGCGGCAGTGGCGTCGAAAGACGCAACGTCGTCACCGTCGAGGACGGCTGTAGTGCTGGCGGCTGCCAAGCTGTCAGTCTGCCACTCAAAATATGTGTTAGACACATTTTCTGATCCGATGTTAGATTGCAGCGGCACGTCTTCTGGACTTATGTTACTGATTATGTTCGATAATTCTTCGCGAATACCTTTCGCGCTGAATGAAGTGAATGTATTGCCTACGATTGCCATTGTATAATTCTCCTACAATAAGGCTTTGATGGCGGCTGCGGCGTCATTGACGCGGCCGGTTTGCTTTACGCGCTGTTGCGCTTCTCGTGCACTGTTCGTCGGCTTCGGTTGCGTGCCGCGTGACCCTGCCCGTAGCGTCTTGCCGCCCTTCGCTGCTTTCGGCTTAGCTTTAGCCTTGTCAGCTCGAGTTGCTCCACGAGATTGCAGCATTGCCAGTCTGGCCATCTTAACGACCATTGCGCTATTCATTTCGACAATGTCCTGCTCATTAAAGCCGGATGTAAGTAGAAATTCGCGTATTTGACCCGCTTCCTCTGCGGCCACCTTTGCGTCTCTCCATTCGGGGATCAGATCCGGGAGCACGTCCCTCTGCTGTTCCACGAACTGCGTTTTTGCTTGTTGCATACGTTGTTGCTGCAACTCCTGCATCCTCGCCTGCTCTTGCTGTACAGCTTGCATCTGCGTTTGCTTCTGCCCTAACTGCTTTCGCCACTGTCGTTCAGCCTTCGCGGCCAAAGCGGGGTCTGTATCATACAGGCTATCCCAGTCTGGCTCGGCCTCTACCGATTGCTGGATCTGCTGTGCGATTTGCGGCAGCAACTCAGCGTATTGTGCACGTTCCCGGTCCAACTCAGCAACCTGCCCAGTAAAAGCATTTCGCTCCTCGGACAGCGCCTGCGTCTTGCGGGTGTAATCTCTCTGCCTCAGAAATCCGCTTTTGAGCCCCTCGACCGTGATCTCTTCGCCATCCACGTCGACTGTAGTCGCCATGATGTCAAAATCTTGAGATTGGTTTTGGTCCTCGTCCTCGTATTCATCGCCGTCAAGATCGCTGTCCTCTGCTTCTAAGGATTGTTCCTCAGCCGCGTCATCCAGCATTTCGGCCTCGTCCACGATTTCCGCGTCTTCAGCCTGTAGCGCATCAGCCTCTGGAGCATTATCCTCTTGCGAGGGTGCCATCATGGCGCTGATTGCATTTTGTGCTTGTGACAAACCAATCCCATTTGGGGTGTTGCTTTCCGTCATAGCTTACTCTCCTATTATGCCTCTATTTTGACTTGTTTTCAATAGAGCCATTATCCACCATTGCACGCAGCGTCTGGCGAACCATCTCAACGCCGCGCAGTTGCATATAAACAGCCTCCCGACTGTCCCTGTCGCTGGCCGCAGTTGCCTTAAACTCCGCCCAACAATTCTGTTCGACCTCGTCCATAAATCGGCTCAAGTCGGTGTCGTTAAGGAGGCGGGCAGCTTGGTGCCCGTCCTCGATTATTTGCTGTTTAGTCTTCACGCGTACCCTCCCTGATCACGTCAACCTGCCCGCGCAATACTTCGCGATTGATAGCCATTTCGGAGCGGATCTTTTCGACGTTGAGCTGCGTGCCGTGCTTAGCCTGCATCTCCTCGGCGCGGACATATAGGTCGGCCTCGAGCTCGTCTCGCTTCCGGTCATCCTCCATGAGCATCGCCTCGCGCTTCAATTGAAGCTCGGCTGCTTTCTTCTGCATGTCCGCTTGTATCTGCTGGATTTGCACTTGGATTAATTGCTCGTTGATGTCTGGCTTGTTGTCTGGTGGCGGCGGTTTAAAGTCGGCCGGGTCGCTCCAGAACTGCGACGTGTCCTTGAAGCCCGCCAGCTCGGTCATCGACTTGAGCGTGTTGGACAGTTTGCCGATGTCGGTGAGCGGGTTTTGCTGGCCCATCGTCGCCATGGCTTCCTTCTGCATCTCTCCGATCTGGCGCATCATCATCATGCGCTCGGTGTCAGTTCCACGGCCTAATGCGACATTTACGGAAACGTCCATCTTGGCGTCCCAAGCGCGTGGGTCGATCTGCACAAATTTATTGCGCAGGCGGACCATGCGGGCCTGATCTTGGTGCGTTGTGATAAGCTGCAACATAATCTTGAATAGGTCTTTCATGCCAGTCTCGGCGAAGATGCGCGCGATCAGCTCGATGTGCTGCTGTGCGGCCGACACAGTGGCGTTCACAGCGCCGGCAGTGGAACTTTGGAGCGCTGCTGCGTCTAAACCCATTGACGCCTTAGATACGCCTGTGCGCGCCTCCTTGATCTCGTCCATATATTGCAAGACTGGGAACGCCTGCTGACCAACAAACGGCATTGACAAGACTTGGATCTGCCCCGCGCTGCGCTGCCGGATGATCGATCCAACCTCGGTCGACATTGCGTCGTCTAAATTCACCATACCCTCGGTAACGGCGATGCGCGGGTGGATTGACATTGCCAAACTGTCGAGGGTGTTGCGCATCACGTTTGACTTTATGCGCTGAATATCCATTACCACCTCGGCAACGGAAAGCCCAAAAAAGTCATGGGCCTCGGGCTCGGGGCAAAACGAGCAGAAAGGAGACATTTCGACTGCGTCGTTTCGCAGAACTTTATTGCCGTCGCCGGCCGTGCAGATCTTGCGTAGTTCAGCAATTCCGTCTCCGTCGTGATCGACGCGGACGTAACTTTCGACATATGCGACCTTGCGCATGGCGTCGTCGCTCCGGGCGTTCATTTCGTTTGTCAAAGCTGAGTTTCGCGTGCGTCGCTCCACGTTCATACTCATGTCGTCGTGCGCAGATGCTAGACCCTCCACGTCCTCTTCGGCGTAGCCCATAGCCACAAGCTCAGACACCGTAATAATTCGGCGGTGGCCGACATACGACGCATCAGAAATCGATTTGGCATTCCGCGAAATCAGAAACTCTTCCGGCGGAACAGCCTCAACTTGCACGCGTCCATCTGGGCGCACATATTCGACTGTGACGTCATGGATCAGCGGCGGCATAATAAATTGGCCAGTCTGCGGATCGATCTGCGGCTCGCCGACAGTCTCAGACGACTGCACAGTGATTTCAGCGTCAGGCTCGGCTGCGAGTGCCGATAATGCCGCGTCGTCGAGGCCAGTCATGTGGAAAGTTTCGACTTCGGTCTTGTCCTCCCAGAAACACTTGATGATGCCCACCTTGCGGATTAGCGCGTCCTTGAACGCGCTGTGCATAACTAGGAAGCCGTTGTTGTCGCGGTTTAGCACAAAGTTAGCATAGTCTGTCGCTTGCTGCGCGTTCTCGACGTCCTCGGGGCCGGTCGGGATGTAGGACACACTCTCGTCAGATCCGTGGAACACGCGCATCAGCGACGGCATGATGGCCTGTACGGTATCCCGTACGTCCATGCTGACGACTTGGCTGCGGCCCTCTTCCTCGTTTCCAAACGGCTCGCCCCGGTAGTATTCCGTAGCTAGCGCCCGGTCGGGGCTGATGTAATTGTCTATGTAGTCGATTGCGTCTTCGATCTCGCGGGCGACAATCCCCTGGAGCTCAACCTCATCCATCTGGGCCGGGTTCAGTTCTGCCTCGAGCTCAGAGGCCATATTGTTCATGTCATAGTCCATCGTGTGGCCCTTCTTGCAACGCGGTTGCGGTTGTGTTAACAAGTTCATCTGTATTATGCACTAAAATGGAGGGTGTGCACATGGAAAGCGAATTAGAAGCCATACGCCGCAGCGTTGAGGCCGTTGTTATGATGCTATGGGAAAGCCAAGAAGATCTTCCAGACGAAATTGTCGAGATGATTGACGAAGTGGTAAATGAAGTTAAAGACATCATCACTTAGCCATATACGATTGCAGTAAGCCCATTACATATCTATCAGCGCCGGGTTTACCCTGTGAGTTCAAAATCTCTTTATATAAACTAGCTTGGTCAACCCATTGGTCGTCGACTAGCTGGTTTATATTCGGGTTGCCCATATATGATTTGACGTCTTTTGGTTTTGCCTTGAGATCGAGTATGCCTTTTTCTTTAGCAAACGATGCGGCTTTCGGGAGTGCGCTGTCGCGCGCGCCAATAAGCCACGGTAGATCAAAGCCAAGTGTTGAGCTTGTCGTTCCGGGCTCCATTGCGAGTTCTGCGTTATATGATGGGTGAAGGTCTGTTCTTTCAGAGACAGCGCCGCGCTTTGGAGTTCCAAACCGATAGCCGACACTTGCAGTGTCTGACAACATAAGCTCGGGCTGCGTAATCGCAAAGCGAGCTGGGCCAACCTCCGGTACGCCGAGTTTTTGCATCTGGCTGCTGTCAAAGAATTTCATCAAAGACGCACGAACGCCGCCTTTTTGACCAGACAGCCATTCTGGAAACGCTGGAGAGCTAAAACTAGGTCGATCTTTAATCTTTGGAAATTTTTTGGAGATTGCTTCATCAATCTTTCCGACGTTACGGGTCCAGCGAGCCATATTGGCCCCAGTGGCAATCATACCGCCATATACGTCAGACATATGTTTGGAAAAATCGCCAGACCTTTCGCCCATTGGCATATAGGCCGCGATGTAATCTTCGTTGCGCTTATTAGCCTCAATCCATGCGTTTGACTTTGCCTTCATTGGGTTTGCCTCTGATGCCCAAACGCCTCGGTCAACTTGATCCATATATCTTGGGCCGCCGTATGTTTGTTGACCGCCGTTTCTCAACAAATAATCGTTGACCTCTTGAACAAGATCTTGGTTTGTCGTGCGATCTCCGGTGGCAAAATACATTCTTTTGTTTTTGAAGTCAGAGGGGTCGAGCATTGTTGCGTCTAACAGCCCACCCTGCCGCTCACCAGAAGCGGTCCATAAGGCAGGCGGAGTAGCGGCTTTAATGCCGGAAAATGGTGTATAAAGTGCGGGGTCTTTGCCTTTGCCACCAGCCCGCGCCTGTGCGAAAAAATCGGAGCCTTTTACTTCAAATCTGTCGCCTGCACGCGCCGCGCTGAGATCTCTACCTTCCCCGCCACGCTGGAACGCCTCGATGAGGCCGCGCGGATCCCCCTGCGCAATAGACCGGCCAGCGTATGTGGCGTCGGCAGCGAGGCCGTCGTAGTCGACATTCCCGGCAGCTTTTGCGCCTGCTTTCAATGCCTTAGCCCCAGGAACTAACATTGCCATCGTGGAGGCAAGATCAGCGTATCGTGCGTCGTTGGCCGACGTAATGTCAGCGGCAGTGGCCGTGGCCATTGTAACGCCTTCCGGCAGGTAGTCGGCAGCCGTGTTGGTGATCGCGCGGCCTACAGTGCCGGTGACGTCATCGTACACACCCTTGGCGGTGCCAATAGGGTCAGTGACGGCGCCTTGTATCCCGCCTACCATGCTATCGCCGACCGCCTGATTGACGGCGCGTGGGTCTTGCTGGATTGCGCGGAGCAAGTCGTATCCGCCCTGACCGACGACCTTGCCCATGCCCATTAAGTCATCTAGTGGGCCGCGCAGGCCCGGCGGTACATATTGCCTGTAATCCATTAGTCGAGTAGCCCTTTTGGACGCGACGGCGGACGTGGCGCCACTGTGATGCCGTAGTTGTCGCCTGTGCTCTGGTTGTAATACTGTCGGACGTTGTTGATGTATTCCTGCGCCTGCGACGGCAAGTTTTCGTATTTACGGTCCGCGTCAAGCATTCTCTTGGGGCCGGCGTTGTACGCGCCCACCGCCTGATCGACGTTGCCGTCAAAACGCTCGAGCATGGCCATCATATAATTCTCGGCCCACGCGCGGTTGACCTCGGGGATGTCTAGCAAGTCTCTCGCGGCCTGATCTGTGCGGTCAAATTTCTTTCCGGGGAATACGCTCTCGGCGATTTCAAACACACTTTTTGCGCCATAGCCCGGTTCAATCGCGCTGCTCGGCTTAGCTTGCATCTGCCCTCGAGCTCCGCTGTCCGGGTTTACCAGTGGGAGCTGCTTCGTGGGGGCTGTCGGGTCGTCGCGGTTGTAGCTGCTCTCTTGGCGCTGGATCGCGTCAAGTAGAGACTGGAAGTCGAAATCATAATTTGGCATCACATATTACCTTCAGAGTTTACGCCGCCGCCGCGCTTTAGAAACTGACTGCGGTCAAACATTCGACGAGCAAAACCGGGGTTTGTTTTTTCCCACTGCTGGATCGTCGCGTTATTGCCATCTGTGGCCAGCCACTCTTGGAACGCGGCGTCTTCAACAGAAACTACGCCGTCAGCGGGCGGGAACCCGGCAATGGGGGTTTCGACTGACGCCGGGAGCAAAGGATCAAGCTCTGACCGCTGGCTCGGTGGCACGCCAGCAAATGCGCTGTCGGGCTGCGAAAGGTCGAAACCTTGAGCCGCTTCGTCGTTGGTAAAGTTGAGCGGGTTCATCGACGTCATAGGCATGCCTGGAGGCTGATCGTTCAAATAGGTCGTGTCTACTACGCGTGATGCGAACGCATCAGGGCGCATCCGAGGGCGCATCTGACGTTGGGTAGGCGGCGAGACGCCGGGACCAGTCCCCTTCTGCGTGTTATATGTGTACTCTTTTCCGCTGTCGACTGGCCTCTTGGTAAGGAGATTTATGAGGCCGCCGAACGGGACTATGTCCGAAAGACCTAAATTATCGCCGCCAGAAAGGAGCCCCGGCTTGCCTAATATTCCTTGTTGCGGACCCGGATTTCTGAACGTACTTCTGGAGCGGTCGCGGGGATCTCTTCCAGCCGAGCCGCCAAACCCTCCAAAGTAAGCGCTAAGACCGCCGGCGGCCATCTGTCTCTGATATGTGTCGTAAGCATTTTTCCCGGCAGCGGCTTTGGCCTTAGAACTCTGACCGCGCATGTCATCAGAACTTCTTGCGTTTCTGGCCATAGTCTCTGCTGTGCGGTCAATAAAGTCTTTAGTTTTAGGCTCAGCGCCGAAACCCATTTTGATGTCGTCCCAAATACCCATGTGCCGTCCTCGCCCTTCGTTTCCACCAATAATACATCAATCTAGCCAAAAGCGTAACCCCACGCCCTTGAGGGAGGTCAAGCGCGTGGGGGAACCCGAGGGTTCAGCGGCCGGGTGGGAGGGTAGCCGCTAACACTGGCAGAATAACAAAAAAGTCTACTGGATACCAGTTTTTTGCGGTTTAGGGCTTGAAGTCTGTAGATGTTAACATTAGGTTAACTGTATAGACACACACAAAGGAATACGGATATGAAAGTTTTTGATTTCACAGACGGCAAAAAAGGCGATCTGCTTGGCGACATCAAAGTTGCTGGCTGGCATGGCGGTTGTTACGTTGAGAAAAACGGCAGCTCGTTCAAGGTAGAGCTGGCTAATCCTCGCAATGTTGCGCCAATCGCAGGCGGGGAAGCAGGCATCAAATGGGAGTGGCATTTAGAAGCCGCAAACATAATTGAAAAAAAGGAAACGCCAATCAAACCAGAAGATTTTGGCGTTGACGCGATCTGCTTTTGCACAGGCGAATTTTATGTTGCTTGGCACGTTGGGCACCCAGAAGTTGAGAAAGAGTGGTGGTGGACTGTAATCGGAACCGCCGACTGGAACCGCGAAGCCTGCAAGTCAGGCATCTTGAAGGCAGCAAAACAAGCATAATCAATCAGGGGAGCTTCGGCTCCCCACCAACCGGGAGAATTAACATGAACCACGACACACCTGAAACATGGAAAGACAGGAAACGCAACGAGCTAATCAGCGAGCAGATGGAGATGGCCTACGAGCTCGCGCGGATATCGATCCAGATTAAAAAACTCCGAGACGAGCCCGCCGTGCCCGAGGGGTCCATCCCACTGTCAATGATCGAGCCGCTCATAAACGAGACAGTCGAGCGTCGGCTTCTGCTTCTGCTATCAAACTCCCGAAAGCCCAAAAAAACCAAGCGCATAACGCGCGACCTCATACTTAACGAAATCGGGAACCCGAACTTGATAATGCAGCGCGTGGTGCACTGCCAAGCAAACAGCGGCTATAAACCCGGCTGGAAGTTTGTCTACCTACACCACGACCCGCTAACCAGCCCCATACCAAAAGCAGTAGGATCACGCATCATCTGCCGGAACCTCAAAGACCTGACGCTCGAGCGGTGGGTCGAAAATGGCCAGAAGCTCGTGAAAAGCGTCGAGATCCGCATAGGCATGTCCGACGTCATCGACACAGTGTCTCCAGACAGGACGCCGTTCCAAAATTAAACCACCCCGCGAATATTCCGCCGGATCGGCTTGGCCCACGATCCGGCGGCCGCCACGCCAAACGCCATCGTCGTGTGGTCATTAGCCAGAGCCAAGCACACCGCGTCAGCGCGGTCCGGGGAGCGGATGCCGCGCTTCTTCATACTCTCCTTGCTCTCCACCTGTATCTTGCCCGACGACGTAAACATATAACGCGGCCCCGCCAGCTCCGCATACAGCGCGTCGTCCTTCGGCAGAGACACGTCCATCCCCTCCAACCACGCCTTGCACTTAAACCACAGCTCCGCGCGCAAATTCAAATACGTTTGCTTCGCAACCGCGCGCTCCGACACGTTCAAGCCGCGCGCCGGCAAGCCCAGCTCGCGCAGGCGGTCCAACACGCCAGCCCCAAAGCCATTGCTGTCAATTATGATCTCCGCCGGGCGCCTAGACGGCGGCATGGCGTCATATTCCGCCTTAACGGCGCCAGACAACTGCATCAGATCCAAGTTTCGCCACACAGTCAGAGGATGTATCAGCGGCCCCTGCCGCTTGCACAATACGCTGCTGTCGCCGCCCTGTCGCGCCACGTCCAAGCCCCACACCGCAGTCGTGTCCTCGTGGACCTTCACCGTGTTATTAAATGCGTGATCAATCAACGACACCGGGATGACCGTATCCTCCTCAGACGGCGGGAAATTTCCAAGCACGCGCACATGATACGCCGGGCTGTCCTCGCCGTAGCGCTTCTTCATGTCCTCGATGAAATCCTCAGACACGCGGGGGCTCGTGACGCACGAAACGTGCATCGTGTGCCAATCATCGCGGAGCCTCGTGTGCGTCTCGTAAAAGAAGCCAGTATTACGCGTCGGGTTCCCCGTCAGCACCGTCGTGGCGCTGTGGCCAGACATCGAGCCCGAGGCAGCCTCAAACACGGCCTCCGGGACGCCTGACGCCTCGTCCGCCAACAGCAACACATGCTCGGAGTGTACGCCGGCCAACGCCTCCGGCTGCTCCGCTCGAGACGTCCGACACGATATAAACGTGCTCTCGGGCGCGCTCTTCAACTCAATGCGATCCGACTTGACCTCCAGCAAAGTATTAAACGGAGGCTTGAGCCTCTTGGCCACCGACTTCATCTCAGCGAAGCACGCGTCAAACAACTGCGCACTGGTGGGGGCCGTCACCACCGTCTTGCTCGGGTAGCGCATCAGCACATGCCAAATAGCCGCCATGGCAACTCCAGTCGACTTGCCGACGCCGTGGCCAGACCGAACGGAGATCCGCCTAATCGCGGGGGCGGCGACCGCGTCCAACAGCTCAACCTGCCACTCGTCCGGCTCGATGCCGATCACCTCCTGCGCGAAGCGGACCGGGTCGTCGCGGTAGCGCCGCATCAGTTTCAGGAACGGGTTCTCAGGCTGCTTGGGGACGTTCATTTGTTAACACTCCTGTGCGTGGTGGTGTGAAATTTTTTCGGCGTGGGTGCGTGATTAGGTCATGAGCATTTGCACCCGGTCGCGCTGATCAAGGGGGGGGTCAAAACGCGTATTTCTGAGGCGAGAAGGGCAGGGAAGGGCGTCAAAACGCGCCCGGATCGACGCCGAACCGCCCCCGCAATTGAACGCATAATAGATATTATGTTAAATCTTTTGGTATCAATGCGACGTTCGCCCATGCCTGCTTGACCGCGCCGCATCGATCTGGCACGCGCGCACGCGTGCGCTTCAGCGCCTCGATGCGTGATTTCGCAGTCAATCGCCATCCGCTTCCTCGCCGTCCTCGACCAGCTCGCCCTCGATGATGTCGCCACCCACGCTGTTAAGTAGCATCGCAGCCTGCGCGTGCAGGTCATTTACGCTGATGTTGATGGCCACGTCACGCTGCCGCACGTCATACTCGGGCGACGCTTTAGACGCCTTCCACTTGTACACATCAACGCTCAGCCTCGCGCTGTTCACGTTTGCCTCGATTTGGTGGATCTCGTCCGCAATCTTCTGCGCCTGCGACGCGTAGTAGTGAGCCGCCATCTCTTTGGCCTCGTCGTATCGCTGCGCCCTGCCCTCACCGGCCGCGATCCACTTGTGGAATATGTTCCAGCCTACGTTGTAATGTTTGATCACGTCGGACGCGTTTTTCCCGTCCGCAATCAGCCCGAAGATCTCGTCCTCGCCGGCTGCTTCCAGCGCGGCCAGCTTAACCTTGCCCAGTGTTCCCATGCCTCTCGCTCCTTAAAACGGTATCTCGTCGCCCAAGTCGACGTTAAACGTGTCGCTCGCCGTGCCGATGACGCGCGTCACCTTGGCCTCGGGAAACGATTGCAGCGTCTTCTCGACAAAGTCGCTGCTAAAGTTATTCGCCAACACGACGGCGGCGTCGACCATATCATACACCGTCCACTCGGGATGGGCACGACGTATTCCCACTGTATCGTGAAGCGCGATGCAGACGATGTGTCCGCTGGCAATCTCGATGCAGTAGGCGTGCGGACCGACCGGCTGATGCCCATTGGCGAGAGCCTCGGCCTCCAGCACGTCCCACGCCCGCATTAACTGCGCTACAATCGCGTGCACAGCCACGACGTCGTCCGCTTCCACCTTCACCCGCAGCGCGTCGTATGCAGCCTCGAAGCGGCCAGCTAAATCCGGGGACACGAGCTCGGGCAGACTGTCGCCCCACTTCTTGATCATGTCCCGCGCCTTCTTGTCGAGCGGCATCATCTGTCCGTCGCACTGCCTCGAGATTGGCGTCGTCGGTGTGCCAGTCTCAAACGTGCCTCTATCGCGCATCGCCCTTGCGATCCCCTGCTTCGCTTGCCGGCTCTTCTGCTTAGCTACCTTAGCCATGTATCATCTCCCCCTCGTCGTTTCGTTGCATTGTTAACCTCACCCAGCTCTCGCACGTTTCCTCACCTCCTCCTCACCACGCTATACAATAGCGTGTGGTGAGGAGGAGGGAGGAATAAGCGTAATAGCCTCACGTACCTCACGGCACCTCACCCAACGTGAGGAAGGTGAGGTAACATTAATGTAACACGTCATCATCGCCACTCCTCAGTATCTGGTCATCCATTTTCAGCAGCGCGTGCTCAATAGTCCACATCGCATTGACGAGGATGTGAGCCCGCCTCTTGCGCTCCTCCACGGTGTGCGGATGCAGAAAGTCCGGCTCGAACTCGATCATGCACGCGTCGAAGTCGTCAGACCACAGGACAGTCATCACGACTTGTTCTGGATGCTCGTCCTCCGTCCACTCGCCGATCTCGTGGTCCCTCATAATATGCGCGCCCCCTTTGACATATTGTCACTGGCCCACAGTGGCTGCAAATTCGTGTAATTGAAACACTTGAATTGCTGGCTCTCGTCTGTCAGGTCGAACGCCGCGCACGGAATTATGTGGTCTATGTGCCAGTCTCCGTGGTTGTCCCACGACATGCCCTCGGCGAACTGCGCCTCTAAGTGCTGGCACAGGCTCTCTATAGTGCACCCCACGAGCCGAATGGTCTTGTGTGCCTTACTCCCGCCGCTTGACTTAATCGCGCCGCGAACTCTGGACCTCAAGGCTCCGGCTGCGCGGAAATGTGGGTTTTTCTCTGCTCGCTCTCGAGCGTATTCGCGCATATATTCCGCGTAAGCCACGCCGCCTCTGTCACGGCAATTTTGGCTGCGCTGCCGGCGTTGTTCCTGTGTCAAGTTGTAATACGTTATACTCGACCTCTCGATGCATTTCTCTCTAAATTCTACGCTGTCTTTGTACTTCTTATTCAAGCGCGCGCGCTCTGACTTTTTAACTTTTTTGGGGTTACGCTGCTTCCACGCAGCTTTCCCGTCGTTTAGGCTGCAACGAGCACTGCAAAATTTAGTCTTCCGACCGAGCGTAAAGAAATTGCAGCACGTCTTATATTCGCATTTCTTTATCATCTTGCGCCCACCTCGTCGCCGGTGATCCACTCGCCGACGACCACGACCTGTATGTCGCGACCCTGACGCGGATCCTTCTCGCGCTCGATGCGCAGGACGTCGGTTTGGATCCACTTCTTCACGACGGCGTTTACCTTGGATTTCTCGTGCTTCTTGTCCACGTCTAAGTCTAGCACTTTGGCGACCACGTTGCCCACCCACTGCTTGGCCTGCGGATTTTGGCGCAGGAACTCGCCACGCTCGGCTGACTGCCCGACTTCACGCTGCACCTTCATGGCGTCCTTGGCGCTGATCCCGTCAAACAAGTCGGGCATCGTGTACTCCGTGGCCACGCCAACATACTCCCCGTTGGGAAGCTGCACGCCGACCATTCGGCGGAAAACCGCCTTCGCTGCCGGTGGAGCCATATTCGACTTGCCGTCGTCTACCCGGAATATGCCTAACGCCTCGGTCTCGGACACGCCGAGCTTGAGTGCATCATCCTGTGATACACGATTGATGACGCGCGCCGCCCGGGCTGCCGAGAGCAGGCTCCCGGCCCCACGTATGCTGTCGACGTCGGCGTCCTGGCCGTTGCCCTTGCGGATGTGGTGCACGAGTGACGCCGCACAGTCTGTGACGTCACACACGGCGCGCACGGCCCCGACTGCAGCGTTCATTGCGACGTTGTCGTTCTCGTTGATGCCAGTAGCCGCGACCCACGGGTCAATCGAGACCAGACCTATGCGGTTCTCGATGATCTTGGCCGTCAGGTAGTCGACCAGCGCGTCGTCGACGGTGATGCCGTCGCGGTCCTGTCTGGCGAATATTATGTTTATGTCGCGGCCCGCATCCAAGAATAACTTGCCACGGATTTCGTCGGCCGTGACCTTGTAGTGCATCATGGCCGCCGCCACACGCCTCTGTAGCTCCTCAAGCGGGTCTTCTAGGTTGACGATCCACACGTTGCACGTCTCGTGCACGATCTCACCGAGCAGCGGCCGGCCGGTGCAAATTGCCAGCGCCTCGACGATTTGCATGGACGTCTTGCCCACGCCGCCGGCTGACGCCAACACTGACACGTTGGAGCGGATGTAGTGCTGGCCATAGATCCATCGCCGCGCCGGTATGCTTGCCGGGTCGATTGGATCGTATGGCGTCGGGTAGCTGCGCTCGAGGCTGGCAATCTCCGCCTGCACGACCGCGACTGGCCGAGCCGACGCCAGAACTTCACGCAATTTTTCGGCGGACGTCTCACGCAGGAAGTCGTTGGCATCCTTGACGCCCTCGACGCCCTGCAAGTCAAATCGCACGACGTGCACGTCCGTGCTGCCGTCACCTCTCAGCACCTCGGCCACCGCCTCCACGTCTAAATCTGGGTCGGCGCAGATCGTCACGTCGGACGCACGCGGCACGGGATATGTGGACATGCCGGCCTTGCCAAACGTGCACACGATTGTCGCCTCGTCTCCGACGGCCTGGTAGACGCTGAGCGCGTCCTCTGGGCCCTCGGTAATGATGATGACGCCGCCCTCATGCTCATTGCCAATCCGCATTACATTTCCAGAAATGACGCCCCTACTGTATTTTGTAATGCCGTTGTGCTCTCGCTTCTTGCCCTCCGGGGTCAGCAGCACCGACTGCACGCCGCAGACGTTCCCGTCTGGATCGAGCGCCGGAAACATAATTGCGGGCCCGTCATATATATTCGGGCTAAACCGCGCCGAGTGTGACGCTGTATTGGCTCTCAGGCCCCGACTGTTCAGGTAGAGTAGCGCGGGACGCACCGCGTCTATGGTGTCGCGGCTGATTGTGACCCCACGGTCCCAGATGTCTCGGGCCTTCTTCATCTTGTCGTTGCGGCTTTCGTCGTCTCTGACCAGCATTTCCTTGGCGGCCAGTCGACCCATTAGTCGCTCAAACTCGGACGGCGTGTAGGGCATCGCGTCGGCGTTATCGAGCTCCTTCGGGCTGTCGCCGCCGCGCTTAAAGCCGGAGCCGATCGTCGCCTTGATCTCGTGGTCTTGTAGGCCCAGCGTCTTGGCTGCCGAGTGTAGCTGCGCAATTGCGCTGTCTAAGTTGGCCGGCGCCATGTGGGCGTGACGCCCCAAGCTGAACGCGGCCTTGTTTAAAATCTCGTTGCGGCTTCCCTTGATTGCCGTGGCCACGTCGGTCACGGCGCTCTCCGCTACCTTGTCAAAATATCTCTCACTCATTGGTCCCACCCCTTTGTTAGTTGCGCCGCCCACCGTAGCGGGCGGCATCTTGTTTTGTGTTTAGAAGCCGAACTCTGTGTCCGCTGCTGGTGCCGCTGGTGTTGGAGACATTACGGGTGCCGCTGCCGCTGCGGGGTGCTCGGCGCCGTTCTCCGGCTTGTCGATCCAAGTGCGGATGTTGAAACCCACATCGTAGCTGGTCCCCTTTCCGATCACGACCGGCGTCGTGGTGGTCACTTGCACCACCGGCAGCTTGTCACCAAACTCCGGCGCCTCCTCCGCCGTGTTGTACAGCTTGGCGATAAACTGGCCCAAGCCGTACGAGTTGCCACTGAATGACGCGTCGCGGCCGTCGCTGAGCCAGCAGTTTACCTCGAAGCCCTGCTTGTGGTTTTCACTTGGGCGCGCAATCTGCTCGGATGGCGACGGCCACGGCTGCCAGTCCCGCAAGCCGATGTCGATATGTAGCCAGCCGAATGTGACGTTTTTAATGTCCATTGCGAAGCCACGAGACATATCGATGGTCTCGTCTCCCGCTTCAGTCTTCACCCACCACCGGTTCTGTGGTAGGTTTGCACGAATAAACAATGAGTTTCCAGAACCCTCTGAGCTTCCGAATGATATTGGCATGTGTGTCTCCTGACGTTGATTGCCTAGCCGATTTGGCTGAATGTAAATGAATAGCGCGGGATCTGGATCGTTTGCAAGTCACCAAAATTGTAGCCCCACTCACCCGTTGATTGTGCCTTCGCGAATTTCTCGAAGGCGTATTGGCACGCAGCTCGTCCCTCGACGAGGCTGTCGTGATCCAATTCGTAGACCCCAACGCGGTGGGGCTTTGACTTTTGCACCGCAATAAATACGAAGCGGTCGATCTCGAAACCGGCTGCCTCCATTGTCATACGATAATGTTGATCTTGAACGTGGTAGCCAAAATTGGCGCACTGCTTGGAGAACCCGGCGGGGTCACTGGTGATAGTTGTCTTGAGGTCTATCAACGCGCCAATGTCCCGGCGCCATCCGTCTGGCCGGCAGCGGATCTCGATGCCGGTGCGCTCGTGCTTGGCAAACACTGACGCCTCACACACCAAGTCACCGCTGAGCAGCTCGGCCGCCGCCCGGTTTGCGCGCACGGCCTCCGCCATGTCGTGTGCCAGTAGGTAGTCGCCCTCGGTGAGCAGTAGTGCGCCCGCCTCCTCCGCCTCGAGCTTGGTCTTCTTCCACGCCAATCCGCGCCGATCCGCCGCGCCCATCCATATCGTGTCGGCCAGCTCCGGCTGTAGCACGAGGGTGTGTGTGGCCGTGCCCACGTCGAACGTGGCGCTCTCCTTGCGCTCGGCGTACTTGAATGTGGCCAAGTCATCGAACGCGATTGTCTTAGTGCCCGACGCTGACAGCACGTCGGTGTGCGCGTGGTATTCCTCGTTAGTCATGTCAAAGTTTATCATTATGTGCCCCCTGCAAAATTTCAGACACGCGCCCCACGTTTACGCCAAATTGCTCTGCAATCTGCTGCATAGGCATGCTTGGGTGTTGCTGTGCGCACCGGAAAACGCTATTTACCATCTCCTTGGTAATACGCTCAGACCTTACTGGCGACTTGCGAGTAAACGGCTCGCGCGTCATGTATTTTAGCGCAGTTTCGATGCCCACGCGCATGTCGCGGATGTCGCCCATTGTAATCGCCGACTGAAGTATTTGTCGCGCTTGTGGAATGTCACTCATATCTTACCCTTCCCGTAGCTTCCGTAGGCGGCGATCAATAGCGCCTCCGCACGGTGTTCGTCCTTCTTTCTCCGCATCTTTTCACTTAGTTGCGGGAACCATTGCTGCGCCAATCGCCTAGCGCTGTCCTTGTCCTTCGGCAAGTTCATTGACTTCTTCCACAGCGCGGGGCGCACCTCGGTGTACGGGTGCCCAGACAGCGCGACGGTGGTCAACGCCTGCGCGTAGCCGAAGCCCAACTTGAATACTGAGACGACGCCCTGCTTCGGCATGGCCTGCTGTTTCTCGATAAATATGTGGCCAACTGGACCGGCGCTGTTGATGATGTCCATCAGCGCCGCCACGTCCACGCCGCCCTCCGAATAAATTGGCATGTCGTGGACCTCCGCCCAGTCTTCGCCGATTAGCGCCACGCCGCCGGTGCGGTAGCCGGGATCAATTCCAATCGTGATCAATGTCATGCCCCGCCTCTTCCAGCATTGCGATGACGGCCATCTCGACCAGCAATGACACGCTCATACGCGTGTTTCGGCTGTGTTCTTTTAGCGTCACGGCGACGTCTTCGCGTATCCGTGGCCCGATTTGCTTCAATTCTCGTGACATGATGCCCTCCTGTTCTAACGCAGTGTTAACAGCGTGTGTGGGTAGGCACAAGCCCCTGCACAAATGTTTTAATTTTGTTTATGGTGTGGTAAAATGCGACATTAATAGAGGAATGATAATGGAACCGGATGTTATGTGGAGCGCCCTGCTGTCTATTATTGTCACCGCGATCGGCTTCTGGGTAAAATCTTGGACCGGTGAGATAACTCGATTGCAGATATTAATCAACAAGACACGCGAAGAATACATCACCAAGTCGGACAGCCTCGCGCAAATGGACCGCGTAATGAACCGCCTTGATGGGCTAGACGCCAAGATCGATCGCATATTAGAAAACGGTATTAGAAAGTGATTTGCGCGCTGGTTCTTTTGTCGTGGGGGCACGCGTGGTCTGACGGTACAAACCAATTGATGAAATATTGCTATTATGATTGCGAGGGTGGCAAAAACGGGAGCTTTTACGATAAAGTGTACCGGGTGTCTCCAAACTACAACTGTCCAGCGAGGATTGTTTTTGCATGATAGATCCCATCATGGCCGTTGGGCTCGCCACAAGCGCTTTTAATATCCTCAAGCAGGGTATTAGCGCCGGAAAAGACATTCAAGAAATGAGCGGCACGCTCGCAAAGTGGGGCTCTGCGTTCTCAGACTTTCAGTACGCAGAGGATAAAACCAAGAACCCTCCTTTTTATAAGATGATGTCCGACAATTCTGCGAACGCGATCGAAATCTTCGCCCAGAAAAAGAAAATGCAGGCCATGAGAAAGGAAATAAAAGACCATATATCATGGACCTATGGGCCAAGTGCTTGGGAGGAAGTCCTCGCCATCGAGGGGGAGATGCGCAAAATCAGGAAGGCTGAAGCCTACAAAAAACAGGAAATGCTAGACAATACAATAAACTTTATCATTGGGACCGTTGTGTTTATGATCGCTGCGGCTGGCGTCGGCACTGCGCTGTTTTATCTCGGCAAATATCAGGGGAAATGGTAATGTTTTTTTTAATTTGGATGCAGTTTTACAACAACGATTTGAAGTATTACCAGTTGTCTCAGCACTCTACTCTTGGAGAGTGCGCTATGGCTCGGGACGACGCGATGGTGTTGGTGACGGCAAGGACAATAATGGTGGAATGTTTTGAGGTTGTACCGGAATAGGTTAGGCCAATATGTTGTATTGGACGGAGATAATATAGTCATAATAACACACCACCGTCAGCACGCTATCGAGTATGCGAGGAGCTTAAAAGATGACAGAATTTGAAAAGGCCGACGGAAACGGCAACGGGACAATCGAGAAGTCCGAGTGGGACGCCCTCGAGTACGACGACAGACGAAGGAGGATTTTGGACGATGACGCGAAGAGAGATCAGCAGCGCAAAATGGTTTGGTTTGCTTTGAGCGGCCTCTTGTCTTTTCCTGCGGCAATCGTCGCCACGTCTTTTGCCGGCCTCAGTGAGGCCACCTCCTCGCTCACATCCATAGGGGGTGTGTACTTTGTATCGGTTGCGGGTATTGTCGGATCATTCTTTGGATTTGCTTCACTGGAGACGAAAAAATGAACATATTAAGCGCTTTAATCGGACCGGCGACTGATCTCGTCGGAAAATTTGTGCAAGATAAAGACAAGGCGGCTCAGTTAAGCCACGAACTTAGCACGATGGCGGACCAGCACGCGCAGGCCGCCCTACTCGCGCAGATAGAGGTCAACAAGGTCGAGGCCCAAGGAAACTGGTTTCAGGCGTCGTGGCGGCCACTGTGTGGCTATGTGTGCGTGCTGGGTCTGGCCGTGAACTTTTTAATCTCGCCCATTGCGGCGGGATTTGGTCTTGCAATTCCGCAGGCCGAGATGTCGGTTATGATGCCGGTGCTGACTGGCATGTTGGGTCTGGCCGGGATGCGCAGCTTTGAGAAAGTGAAAAAAGTATGAGCGACGCAATGAAATTACTGCAATCCAAGATTAACGTATCGCCCGACGGGTCCTATGGCCCGAACACGGCTCGAGCGATCGCTAAATATTACGATCTGTCACCGGAGCGCGGCGCCCACTTGCTCGGCCAATGTGCCCACGAGAGTGCGGGCTTCACCAGAACGACGGAGGGGCTCTACTACAGCACGCCCGAGCGGATTATGGCCGTGTGGCCGTCTCGCTTCCCGACGGTCGAGAGCGCCAAGCCCTACTCCAAGAACCCGGCCAAGCTGGCCAACAATGTCTATTCCAACCGCATGGGTAATGGAGACGAGGCGAGCGGCGACGGCAGCCTATTTGCTGGGCGCGGATTTTTACAGCTCACCGGCAAATTTTCGTATCGCAAATTCGCGTCGGACATGGGGCTGCCGGACGTGATGACAGACCCAGACCTAGTCGCCAACGAGTACGCCATGGATACGGCGATTTGGTTTTTCGAGCAAAACGGATTGTTCGAGATGGCGGACGCAGGCGTGTCCGATCCCATGATCAAGAAGATCAGCAAGAGGGTCAACGGCGGATATCACGGGCTGGCACATAGGGCCGAGAAGACGCTTGAAGCGCACAAGTGGCTGGCGGTTGCCCAATAGGCAAGACCAGAAGGCCAGTAACGGCGCGGGGCGGGCCGGAGAATACATGGCCATGGCCCGCCTCAGTCTTGCGGGCCACACTGCAACGCTCGCGCAGGCTGCGCTGCACGACGCGTATATACAGACGTATACACAGAAACTGCTGACGTTGCAGGTCAAGACGGCCACATATCGGCGCTTCCACTGTTATCAGTTTTATACGAAAATGGCTTATGGACGTAATAGATCGGATATCTACGCCTTTGTCTCCATAGATCTGGAGAATGAGTTCGAGAAGATATTTTGGTGCCGTGGAGACGACCCAATCATCCGGGCGTCATCCACACATATTCGTTTTGAAGGGTTTAGCGATAAGACGATGGAAAAAGTTTTATCGTCGTTCGATTGATCAGTAGCCAAGTAACACCGGAGCATTACTTGGCTCTTTAAAATGCACCTAAATGATCTCCCGGTATCTTTTAACGATCAATCCCACTTGTAATTTGTTTCGATTGGAGACTTGCTGTAGACCCACCGCCACTGCCGCTTAGTCTTGTCTTTAATTGTGACCAGCATACGCACCCGATACAGCGATCCCTCGTTAAACAGCCGGTCGAGGTAGTTTGACACGCGCTGCACGCTCTCGTCGATCAGCAGCGCCAATTCCGCCGCCGTATATCCGTCGTGCGACGGCATCAGCCTCAGCAGCTTGAGGCCCTGCTTCGCCCCGTACTCCTTTCGTTTTGCGGCTAACACGCGCGCGCTTAGGCTTGGTTTAGGGCTCGAGACTTCAGACGTGTACGTCTCTTTGCGCTCCTTGGGCGGCAGCGGGCCGCGTTTACCTAGTTTGTGCTGTAGCTTCTCAAACTCCATCAAGACGTGACCATAAATGATCTCGTTTCTTTCGTGCCTTGTCGTGGCAAATTGCAAATTTGCTTTTAGTCGCGCTTCTGGAGATCGACTATTGCGGATTTCATTAAATCGAGCAGCGAGCTCAGCTCCTGTAATCTCTGTTGCAAATTTGGCCTCCTCTGCGTCGATGGCTCCGTCAGGATTATTGTGCAGACCCTGTCGAGCCTCTTGCAAATCTTTTCGAGCCTCTCGGTAGATTTCGTGTCTTGGTCCGTATTCATTCCTCTTCCTCCCCAATGTCAGGCCCAGCTCATGCTTAATCCGGTGGACTGTTGACGTTGCAATTTTCAGCTTGTCGGCGATTTCCTTTTGCGACAGGCCCTCCTTGGCCAAGATCTTGACATGCTTGCGGTTATATGCTGCCACCGGGGTCATTCGTCGTCCTCCATTGCCAGAATAGTTCCGTACCCCGCACAGTTGGCGCACTCGATGTTATAACTTTCGTAATCACCGAACGGATTTGCGTGGCTGGCCGGCAGAAACCGGTCGTGCTCGACGGTGCCCTCGCCGTCACACTCGGGGCATTCAATTCGCGTCGTCATCGTCGTCTCCCTTCATTGCTAATTCCCCAGCGCACGCGCTGTATCCTGCCAAATCCACAAAATTATCTAAGTGCGTTTTGTTCATTTTTGCTCTTGATAATTTCACCATGACCATCATCAGGCCAACGTCGACGGCGTCAACAAAATCGCCCCCAAGATGAATATTCCAGTAAGCGGCAATGGTGGAAAAGTTGTCTTCCATTGAACCGTGGGTCGCCGCACGATCCTTTGTCACATACTCCTTGGCGGTATCCAAAATAGACGCCCTAGTGTGTTTTGGCATCAGAGTGCCTCCCAGTGTGTTGGACGCGCCTGAGGGCGGTCTGTGTGGCTCTCAGAGGCTTCTGGAAGCGTGCACGCGACCAGCAAGGCGCACAGCGCCAGCGTCGTCGCGAGAATGACGTAATCTTGCTTGGTTATTTTCATTTTAACAGCTCGCTTACATCGTCACACCACACGGTCTGCGTGGATCTAGCTTGCCCGCCTGACTTGTATATTTTAGCGCATGACATCTGGCCCAGAGTAAACATATTATTTAGGACTGTGCTGACCTCGCTGTTACTTACCCCAGAAATATTGGCCAGCTCTGCAACGATAAAAGGTTTTCCCTCCATTAAGGGGACGGCGTCCCTGACGATTTCCGAAACTGTTTTATTATACCTCCTCGGCCGAATTTCGACTTCCTCAGCTTCGTCAAACAAATATTTAAGAGGTTCAAACGCGTTGACCTCGTCCGCTTTTTCTTCGGGAATGTAGGTCACAAACCACGGTGTCGCGTGCCTGCGGTCATTGTTTTTATTTTCGACGAGACCAGCTTTGTATCGGCTACCCACACGGATTTTTTTCAAGGTGTTCATCACTGAGGCTGGGACGTATGCCTGAGAGTAGTCGTCCTGCACAATAGCAAACGCGTAATGATCCGCCACAAAAGTTACTTCAATTTCTTTAATCATTTTATTTCTCCAACTTGATTTCTAGGCACTTCTTAAAGGGGTAATAACTTCGGGAAGTCGTTACCCCTTTACGCAGGCGCCTGTGGGGAGCCGAAGCTCCCCGTGTTGCGTTATGCGGTGCCAAAGTAATCTTTGCGTGCCACGTTGATTTTTTCTTCTGGTGTTGCGCCAGCCTTCATGCGCTTTGTGTTGGTGATCTGAAACACCTCACCAAACTCTACAAGGTCGGATGTGTCAGCGATAAAGAAAGCACCGTTTGTCTTAAACTCAACAACCGCTGTTTCGCCGTCTGCGTCCAATACGCAAAGGATTGTGATGTCTTCGGCTGCGATTGTGGATGTGCTAAACATTGTCATATCCGTGTTCCCTTTGTTTGTGTCTCTCTATATAAGTTACCCTAATGTTAACATCATACCTTTGCAAGCACTAAATGTTCACATAGGCAAAAAAATGTTATATGGTATTTGTGACATTCTATGGAGGAATTACAATGTTAGACGACAACACAAAAGAGCTCGTGCGAAATCTCAACAATCCGCACCGCGTGGTAAATATTATGGCGCTTTTTAAGTTCTGCGAGCGGGCGGCCACGATCATACAAGATCAGGCGGCGGAGCTGCATCAGGCTGCGGCAGACACGTTAAGGGCGCAGCCCGCTAAGACTGCGCCTAAAAAAGCTGCCAAGAAGTAGCGGTTAGCGGGGGCCGAGAAGGCTCAATCCCGGGAACGGAGCTTCTCTGCCGGCGGGTTGCTGGGCAATAGTGCCGCCCAGTATCCCGCCGGTGATTAAGCTCCTGCGCGCTTCGCCTGCCTCTCTTGCCCGCGCAATACCCGGTGCGGCGTTTTCCATAGCCAGAGCCTGACGCATCAGGTCTTCTGGTGTCATGCGTCGAGACAGCACTGGCGCGAGCTGTTCTTGCGCCGCTGTAATCCGAGAGGCTTGGGAGCCTCCAGACACTGCGGCGTCTACGGCTGGGGACGTGACTGCTCCAATCAGCCCCTTCTGTCCAATTTGTTCGCCAACGCTAGGGCCGATAATTTCTTCAAATCTCTTTTGCACAAGCTGCCTAATCGCCGTGCGAGACCCGGCAACCACAGTGGCCTCCATTAACATTGCGTCGCTGGTGTTGGCAATTTGTTGAGACATTTTCTCAAAGCCAACTTCACCCAAAACCATGCGCAATTTTGTGGCCACGGCTCTAGTATTTAGAGATTTTAAAGTAGCCAATGCCTCTACGACTTCCGTAGAATTAGTGGCTCTGGGGTTGATTTTTGCGTTGGCCGCAGTGTTTTCAATGCTATTGCGTAGGGCAATTCTGAGCTGCTTTAGCTCGACTGGCCCCATGGCCTCTAGCGCAATCTGCACGTCTTCCATGGTGGTTTTAGTGCTAAGTAAGTCGGTGCCCAAATCGGCGGCAATCTTTTGGTCTATGGCATCCTTACCGGCGGCCCGAGCCGCAGCATAGTCTGGGCTTACTTCGTCCAGCGCGTTGCGCATTTGGATCGCTAGAGCTGTTTTGGACCGATACCCCTCAAGGTCGCCAGACACTTTAAGCTCTTGAGCGCGGCTGTGCAGGCGCCGGGTGACGTAGTCCAGCGTTTCCACTGTCGGCGTCCGCATGGCAATGTAGTTTCCATCAACGTCGTATGTAATCTCAACGCCGGCATTCTTGGCGAGTATCTTGTTGGCCTGTTCCTCGCTGACGCGGGTTGGCACCATGTAGTCAAACCCGCTGCCCTCTTGCTGCATCAAGTTTCTGGCGCCGGTAAGGTCTTCCGGTATTACTCTAGTGTAGAGGTCAAGAACATTGTCTGATGCATCTTCTCCGGGGGTGATTGACGCGTCATATGCGCTGCCGTACAGTTTTTTCCTATTCTCTCGAGTATCCGCCATAATGGCTATTTTCTGCCCCGTCTTGCCGGAAGTCGGAAGACCGAGGACTTCGTCTATTGTCCTAGTTAAATCGCGCGAAGCTCCCAGCGAGGTTTCACCGAGATTGGTTCTAACGATTGCAGCGCCTCTCCCTTGGGAGTTGGCTACGGCGTCTAGCAGGTTTGACATATTTGGCCCGAGCGTGGCGATTGTGCCATACGGAGTTTGGCTGGATGCCGCTAAAACAGCTCCAGCTCCGTCTGCCTCTACGGCGTCTTTTATAATCCTGCGTGCGTCGCCCTTTGCCCCAATCTTGTTTATCTCGGCCAGCACGGGGGCTTCTGCCTTTAATCTAGCAACTCCGCCCGCTATTGAGCCCGCTATGGGCGCCAATAGTCCGCCGGCAGCTCCGAATTGTGCGCCAGTCTCGGCTTGGCGCGCGGCTTCTGGAAGCCCACCCTCACCGTATCCAGCCACGGCGCCCTCTGCGGCTCCTAATCCTGTTCCGACCCCGACGCCTTGTAGCGTTCGCATTAGCGCGCTGGGCGAGCTTATCAACCTGTCTACGCCAGACCCGACCACGGCCGCCGCGCCGGTCGCCGTGCGAGCCAAGCCAGTTAACGCTGGCAGCTCCGCTTCTTGAGAGCCAATGGCGTTCCTGATCGTCTCCTCGCTTATGTTGGGATTGACGGCGGCCATAGCTTTCTCGACATATCCTCGGGCAAACGGCAGGCCCTTGCCAAACATGCTGGCAATCGATGTAAAGCCTTCGCCGACTACGTCGCGAGACATTTCGCCTTTGACAACTTTCCCAGCGTTGCCCTGCTCACGTATGATACTGGTAACAGTGCCCTGATCGGCAGTCACATAAGCGTTATTCGGATTTATGTACTGCATTTGCCGCGTCTTGCGATTTTGTGTTATGTATCCGCCGTCCTCGTATTGCTTTAGCAACGTGGACCCCTCTGGAACGGGTATGCTGGACGCAGAGGCAGATGCCTCTCTGGCGCGCTCCATAAAGCGCGCCGCCGCCGCAGCGTCTCCTGCTGCGTGCGCTTGGCGTGCTTGGTCTCGTAACTGCTCGGCGGTGGAAGCCATATTATGCTCCTATCTTAATTGGTAGTTGTTGGCGGGTAAAGACGGTCGAGATCTTCATCGCTGGGCGGTTCTGGCGTGCTGCTAGACGCACCCCCAGCCCACGACGGCTTCTGGTCGACGCCTAAAAATGAGTTAAGTCTGGCGGTGTCATCGGCGTTTGCGCCTCTGTAAAGGTCGCCCATAATTCGGCGATATCTGCCTCTAACTTTGCCGAGCTGACTTTTTATAAATGCTTGATCCGACGACAAATCAATTTTAACCAATTCATCTTTTAAAAGTTGTAGTTCGGACTGGTTCAGAGCGCCCATAGTGGCCCCAGTGGCCTTCAGGGCCTTCAGACTGTCTAGAGCTAGTGTCGACTGCACGCTGTCTAGCAGCGCTTGAACTCTGCCCGCCGGCGTAATTGCAAGCCTCCTTGTAGCCCATCCCCACGCGCCGGTCGTGAGCGTCGGGTCTTCGTCGATCCTACTTATGATGTCGTCGATGTCTATAAGCTGGCTAGCGGCCGCGCTGCCGACGCCCTCGTCGCGCTTTCCTTCCAGCATCTGATCTTTTAACGCCTTAATCTTCAGCGCCAGACCGGGCGCCATGCTCGGGTACATCACGGCCATGTCAGACCACCGCGCGATTTGCGATTGGGGGTCTCCGCCAGCGCCCCCAGCGCCCAACATGCCCTGAAGCGCCGCCTGCTGTGCCTGCGCCGCCTTCGCCTTGCGGCCCATGTCCATCTGATCGTTAATCGCCTTGAGGGTAGACGCGAACGCGTCACTAGGCTTGCCTTGTAGCCCCATTCCGGCGTCGCGCATTGCGCCGAATGCCAGCATCATACGCTGCTGGCGGTTTAGGTTTGCAAACTGGTCCGGCTGATCGCCGCCCTTGGGCCCGAAGACCTTATCCATAATGTTAAAACCGCCGCCGGTGTCGGCGCTGGCGACTTGCTGCTGCGTGACCGGAGCCGCCGGTGGCATTGCCGCCGCGACCTGCGGGGCTGCCATTTGCGGGGCTGTCGCTACTGGGTCTGGCAGCGCGCCGGGGTCGACGTCTTCTTGGACGCCCAGAAACGTTTTTTCCGCGTCAGTGGCTGGCGCGCCGGGGACTGCGTCTATGACATTCTTTCCCGCCGCGATCATTTGCGCAATGTCTTGTTCTGTTAGTGCATATGCCATGTCAGTCAGCCCCTACTTGTAGCCTAAACTTTTGCGTTTTGCGTCCATAAATGGGCGGATGATTGCCTTGAGAAGCGGCATCCGCTTGACCACCGCAGCGGCACGTTCGCCATACTCTATGTATGCGTTGCGGAACCAGCCCGGAGACTTGGTCAGCAGCCACTCGCGGAACTCTGTCCACTTCGGATCGTGCACGCCGTAGACCTCGCGGGCGACCCAGCATGCGCCCATCGCTCCAAGTCCCTGCCCAAGGCTGCCCAGTGCGGTCAGGGTGCCCCCCATACCAGCGTCGCTGGTGTTGGTGGTCGTTCCCGCGTAGCTCGGCAACACGGCAGCGCCGCCAGTCAACGCGGTAAGCTGCGTCAGCGGGTACTGCATCTGAAGCATATAATTCTCGTATTCGGCATCAAGCTCCGCTTGTGTCAGAGCCCGCCCAGTCTCTCCGGCAGTAAGTTGCGACCCGAGCCCAGCCATCTCCGACTGTAGAGCAGTTCCAGCGTTTCCGGCCATAGCGCCGGCAGCCTGCAATCGAAGCGCGTCGTCTGCGGCTGCTCGCCCAGTTCCGTATTGTAGGCCCTGCTGATTGAGCCCCGCGATCGTCTGGCCCATCCTCGCTTCGTACTCGCCGGCACGCTCGCCTTGGAAGACGTCGCGGCGGCTGTTGCCGAATGCGTTGGCGCCGGTGATCTGGCCCTGCTCGCCGACGATGTCTTTCCCGCGCTGCCGCTCCATAGCGGCCATAGTCGGGTCGATGACGGCGCCCGTGAATTGGTTTTGGTACTGCGCAATCTGCGCCGCCTGATCTTCTGGCGTGCGATTTGCAAGCCCGGAATACACGTCGCCAGCGGCTGCGTATGCGTCGGCGCCTGTGTCCAAGTTTGCGTAGCCGGCCAGCGCAGTGTTTTGCAGATCACTCGGGCCTGCTACGCGGTCGCCGGAAAACTCCGCAAACGGTGTCTCGGAAATTCCCTTCGCAAAAGGAATTATCGTGTTTTGCAAAAAATCAGCCTGCGGCGACCACGGCGAGCTTTCTTGTACATTTGTCGTTGTGCTGCTCATTCTATATCTCCATCTCAAAGTGGACGTGTGTTTTCTTGAAGAAACCGCACTTTCCAATGTATTTTTCGAAGCCCAACCGACCGTCCGCCTCGATGCCGCTTAGGTCTGCCGACCGGGCTAATTCCACAAGCGTGTGCAGAGCTTCCTGCATCCAGACGCTAATTTTACTGCCACCGAGATGCTCGATATATAGAGTGTCGCGCATTGGGTAGCGCATGACAGAAGTAATGATCGCAGCCACAGGCTCGCCCGCGACGCGAACGATCCACAGCACGGATCTTTTTTCTCTAATTCTCGCCAAAACGCGTTCCACAGGAACATTTCTGCTGTCTCTCTCTATACTGGGGCTAAGGAACGGCAAGCCGACCTCGATCCCGTAGTCTATATTCTCCCCGATGACCGGCAATATATCCACCGCCGCATCTTCGTGTAACTTTACCACGTTACTGAAATTTAGTGAAGCCTCACCCATGAACACGCGTAACCCCTATTGTTGAAGCCGGAGCGGCCGGCGCAAAGGCGTTGGCCGCTGCAGCTTGCAAAGATCCAGAAGTGCTGTCGACGGCCCACATGGCCTCGAGATAGTTGCCGGCAGCGACAGTAAATATCGACGAGCGCGAGACCACCAGCGTGGCGTCATTTTGGTGAAGCGCTGTCCTCATAGTCGACCCGGCCACGTCGACGCCATTGATGCGAGGCCAAAACCAAAAGTTTACCGTTGAGCTCGAAGACGACGAGATCTCAGCGGAAAAATTGACCATATATTCTCCCGGCTCGTTAAACACGATCCGAGACGTCGGGGTGCCATTCACGATGCCGGAAGACGCGCTGGCGGTGTACGTTAAAGAATATGCGGTGCTAGGGCTGGCCGCCGTCTGGGCTGTCGCGACGCTGCCGTAGTAGTGGCCGCCCTCCAAAACAATCTGGCGCCATTCGCCACCTTTTGACACCACTGGATATTCGCTTGTCTGGTCCCACAGGAGTGTGCCGTTCTCGATCGCCGCCGCGCCTGACGGCTTAAACACGAGCTGCACTATAGCTTTTCGCGTCCATGTGGAGAAGCTGCGCGCCCATTCAAAGATGTCCGGTCCAATAGTGGGCGGGCTCGGAGCTGTCATCTGCGACCACCGGGAATTGCGTCGACCCGCATCACTCCTACTCGCCAGTCAGCGGGCCTTGCCGCCTCGACCCGCATCCGAGCCTGACGCCCCGAGAAGCGCACCGAGGTGGGGTTGGCCATGTTGTATGGCCCGTTAACCGTCTCAGGCCCGTTCGGATACAGGCGCGTCTTAAATGTCGCCGTGACGTCTCCCTGAGTAAGCTCGTCAGGTATTAGTTTGGTTACTCGGACCACATTATCTCCTGATCCTATAGAGAATGGCCCAGTTTCTGCGAACGGAGATCCGCCCTCGTGATCCAAGCCAAACTCGTGGCTGTAAATTTTGCCGGCAGTGTCCGACATTAGCGGGTGACTAAACACCCCACGGTCTGCTCCACAAGTGCGAGATATCTGTCCGGCTGACCAATACCCTTGCTTATAGTCGTAAGTAGCATATCTGTCTATCTCGGCTGAGCCCGAGCTACAGTAGAACCACCACACTTCTGAAAACTCACCGACTGACATGCTCCAGCATTTTGATATTTGCGGCCTGTTTATGTCTCCGAAAACGTAGTCCTTTATTTCGCAATCTAGCTCCTGCACAGCGCTTCCGTTATAAACAAAAAATGAGTTTTGACCCATCCAAAATGTTCCGGCGTCGGTCGTTGTGACGGCTTTTCGAGAAGCCAGCCCGCAGGCGTCTCCGACCTTTTCCGTCGAGTAAATGAATGGCGCGCCGACGTAAGTCATCCGGTGCATGTCAATGTCTGTGAATATTAATGTCACGCCGCGCCCTCTTTGCGCAGTCATAATTTTACCAGATGTCTGCAATGCTTGGGATCCAGCCTGATTAGTGCTGGACGGCGTCCACACTGTCGTATTCTCCTGATCGCTCCACTGTATCAATCGGGGGTCGCCGCCCGCCGCTAAGCAAAACAAAAAACGCTCTTCCGTTACAATTAAACCTGAATTGCCCGTCGGGGCATTGGATATAACCTGCGCCATTGGCAATGCCTGTATAGATACGTTGTCGACGTAATAGTCATTGCCGCCGCTTTGATTGGACTTGAACCTTATCGAGCAGTTTGCGTTAGTATCAGTCGCCGTAAACGTAAATTCTTGCTGCACTAAGGTGTCTGGGAAGTTATTAAAAACGTCAATATCAAGAAACTTTTCTTCCCCAGCGGCGCCGAAGCTATGCCCCACATCGACGGACATAGTTTGCCCCGTGGCCATCATGCGTACCGCAAATTTGACGCGATACCTCTGTCCTCCGACAAGGGACAGCCCATTTTGCTCTAAGTGAGTGTGGCTCGACACGTTGCTTGGGACATACGCCACATAAGTTGGGGAGCCGCTGGTGTTTATTACCCATCCGGTTCCCAAGGTCCAGTCGCTATTAGTGCTAAAATCTCCATTGGTTATGATCTCTGCGCCGTCGGAGACGCTCCCGTCCCATATGAAAGTTCTGCCGTCGTGCGAGCTACACGCGACTAGGTAGTTTCCAAAATTGTCCAGAGACCAAGTCGTCGCCTCTTCATAAGTAGCGTTATCACTGCGCTCGGTGCCGTAGAAGCCTGCCCCATACAGCCCGTAACCATACCCGGTTTCTATTGTTGCGCTCTGATAGCCTGTCGCTAAGTCTCCGGGTGTCACGTCATAAGACGTGCCGGCTGGGTTTACTGCCGTTATAGAATTGTGAGTGCCTAAAGCTGCCCACCTTGACCCATTACTTTCCAGCCAAGTGTGCATGCCTCTGGCGGGTGAAGCCGTAACCCCGGTCGCCATTTCTTCCCATCCGCCTATAGGTCGGAGCGACGTGCCAAGCCAGCGCACGAGGTTGCTGTCGCGCCACCGTCCAGACGCTTCGTATTCTGTGCCATTTCGGTACAGGCCGGCGGGTATTTTGAGCGAGATTAATGCCATGTTAAACCGTATGTGTCCCAGATGAAGTAAAGTCGTAATTAGTTCCGCCAATGGTCAATCGGACAAACGCGCTCGCGCCCGCACCGCCTGCCTTAGACGCGTTATTCTGGTATCCAGCGCCGCCAGCGCCGCCAGCGCCGACCGTGACTGTGATTACAGTGCCGGGGTCTATAGACGCAAGCGTGCCTGTGTTGTATTGGCCCGCCGCCGCAGAGCCGAAACCTCCGCCTTGAGCTGGCCCGCCGGCCCCGCCGGCACCGCCGCCTCCTCCGCCTCCAAGCTCAACGTCATTGGATGGCGGATTACTGTTTCCTGTGCCTCCGCTGCCGCCGTATCCTCTACTGCCTCCGAGGTTTATGCCCGCGCCTCCTGCGCTGCCGGCAGAGGTGCCCGCCGTGTCAGATAGGCGCCCGCCGCCAGCGCCACCTGCGCCGCCGTAGGCACTCACAGTTGAAAACGCTGAACTCGAAATGCTGGCGGATCCGCCGGCGCTTCCGCTGCCGCCACCCGCGCCACCGCCGCCACCGCCACCGCCGACGACGTGGTAAACGATGTCAGAAACATTGGATGTGCTATAGAAATCAGAAAACTTTATTTCGCCGCTGGTCGGCACGTCTGTCACCGCAGACGGCACGTTGTCGCCGCCACGGTAATACTCTGACAGGCTTGTAGGCGAAGCCCCGCCAAATTCTGTCTGGACTTCAGATAGCGCTATTACTCCAGACGATTGCAGCGCCATTAGGCACCCCCAAACGCGGTGATATCGTCCTCGACTGTTAAGGCGCCGGCACTTGTTAATTTAAGTCGGTCTGTGCCGTCGTAGGCAAACTTTAAGTCGGTGCCAGACTGCGTAATTGTCCAGTTTCCAAGATCGATCGTGGTTGCCTCTACAGTTGTCGCTGTTATTCCGGCCGCCGTTGTTGTCCCGGTTAGAGTTGGGCTGGCAAGAGTTGGGCTGGCGAGCGGAGCTTTTAGATCTAGCAGGCTCGTAATGCTGCTGTTTAAACCGACAATATGGCCAAGATGTGTGGCTGTTAGTGAGCTAGATACGCCGGTAAGAACATTTAGATTAGCCTGCGTGGCGGTCAGGCCGTCTAGTTTTGCGATCTCGGCGGCTGACACGCCGCCGACCAGCGTGTCAATGGCGTCTAAAGCTGAGTTAATCGTCGCGCCCCAGCTATCCTGTGAGCCGCCTACGGTCGGTTTAACCCATGCCTGATTTGTCGTATTCGCCATTCCAACTTCCCCTAAACTTCGAGCTTATCGCTATTATATACATTTTTTGTCTTTAGCGCCAGATGCGCGCTACTCAGGTTTAGTGGGCCAAGTTACGTCCGTTGGGAAGCCAGCTTGATCCGTGATGTTTAGCAAGTCCGTGCGGTACTGTGTCCACTCAGCTTGTTTGACTGCGTTTAGATCGGCCCAACGCAGTGGGTTTGACACGGTGGGGTCGACCTCTCTGGCAAGACGGG
>Ga0307985_10000183_pt1 | contig 36979 bp, 27 predicted proteins | sample EllFjometageno80_FD_203155 | JGI IMG/M metagenome (GOLD analysis project Ga0307985, IMG submission 203155) | Marine microbial communities from Ellis Fjord, Antarctic Ocean - #80 | ecosystem: Environmental > Aquatic > Marine > Unclassified | place: Southern Ocean | collected 2014-10-09 | reverse complement strand
ATAAAAGAATGACATCAAATGCTTTTCCAGCTTTAGTGTCAGCTTCAAAAATGATAACGTATAATTTCTTTCTCAAGGAGGCAGTCATGTAGTGCAATATAAAATAAATGAAGGACTGTCTCGCTAAGAGTAATCAGTTTAATGGCAAGAAAAAACCCAAGCTTTTAGGCTTGGGTCATGATTTTTTAAATAAATCGTGATGTTACAAACTCATCATTTCTTTGAAACGCGAAGCTTGTCTTCTACTCACTTCTACTTTATCGCCACCTTTAAGCATTACCATTAGACCACCGTTGAACCATGATTCAATTCCTTCAACCCAGTTCAGGTTGATGATATGCTTTCTGCTTGCTCTAAAGAATGACCTGTCATCCAATCGTTCGTCTAATGCATTCAATGATTTGTGAATCATCGGTTTGAAATTGTCAAAATAGATTTTGATATAATTTCCATCAGATTCGAAAAGTCTGATGTTCTCCAACTTAACGAACCAACATTTATCACCGTCTTTGACAAAGACACGATCAGAAGGCCCTAATTTCTTTTCAGGTTCATCACTAGGTTTGCCTGGGGTTGCTTTACTCAACAGCTTTGTAATGCTTTCTTTTAGACGATCTGTTTCAATTGGTTTCAACAGATAATCTAAAGCATTAAAATCAAATGCTTTAAGCGCATATTCATCATATGCGGTTGTAAATATTACTTCTGGAACTGACTCAAGTGATTGCAATAATTCAAACCCCGTTTTTCCCGGCATTTGGATATCCAAAAACAATAAATCAGGTTGAAGGGTTTTGATTTTCTCCTCTGCATCTTCAGCGTTCACAGCTTCTCCAACAATTTCGATTTCTGGATACTCCTGCAATAAGCTAGTAAGTTCTTTTCTAGCTAGTCTTTCATCATCAACAATTAGTGCCTTCATAGTTATTAATTTAAAATCTCTGAGGAATCCTCACCTCAGTTGTTACAAATTTATCATTTTCATTATAAATCTTAAATGATGCTTCACCACCATAGATAAGCTTTAGTCTTTGTTTGGTATTTGCCAACCCATATCCTCCTTGTTTGGGCTTTTTAACTACGCCATTTACAAGTCGTCCACTATTACGAATTTGTATAGTTAGAAAATAATCTTTGACATACGCGACTAGTTCAACATCTCCTCCATCAATTAATTTAGAAACCCCATGCTTAATGGCATTTTCAACAAGGGTCTGCATCATCATCGGAGGAATTTGAAAATCCTGAGCGTTTTTATCGATATCATAACTAATACGTAGTCGTTCTTCAAATCGGATACTTTCTAGTGCTAAATAATCCTTGACTGTATTAAGTTCTTCATTAAAATCTACCACCATTAATTTATCCATAATCAGCGATTTTCGCAAAATATTGGATAATTGTGTAATGGCAATTTTTGCTTTACTAGGGTTTTCATCCACCAAAGCGCGCATGCTATTTAGCGCATTGAAAATAAAATGTGGGTTTAATTGAGATTTTAATTGATTGAGCTGCATCTCATTAACAGCAGCCTCAAACTTTAATGATTTATTATTACTCTCTAGATAATGGTAAAGGAAATAAATGGATGCCCAAAACACGTAGAGTAACAAAAAAGACAACGTATCCATTAATACTTTTGATACCCAATCGAAATCATATGTAAACCATTGAAGTGGCAACACAACTAGCTGAACTACAATAGTCACGGAGATTGACATTATTAAAATCAATACAACAACCTTGTAAATAATCTTATTAAAATCTTTTTTGACCCACTCTCTTTTTTGCGAAATCCGTCTTAAAACCAAGTGAGAAACTAAAAAAAGGATTGGAGTTTGGAATAAAATCTCAATTATTTGTTGTTCTACGAAATCTTCGCTGTTCCCTTGAGGGTTTAGTTTTTGTAAAAGTATATTTACAACCGCATAAATCGTCCATCCTAGAAACTGTAATGTCCAATAAAGCCGTTTTTTTCTCATCTTTTGTAAATGCAAATTAAGTATATATCAGGCAAAGCGGAGAAGGCTCTTCTATAAATGGTTATGAATCAATACTGATGGAAGTTAAACGGGAGTTTTGGTTTTGGGCTTTTTTCTTTCACAAAAGTTCTGATAATAAGCCTTGTTCCTCTGTCATAGGTAAGGTAATTCCATACCCAATTACTAAAAACAACCACGCGATTTCGAAAGCCAATTATTGAAATCAAATGAATAAACATCCAAATCGTCCAGGCAAAAAACCCACCGAAATGGAATCTTGGTAAATCTACCACGGCCTTGTTTCTGCCGATTGTCGCCATTGATCCCTTGTCATTATACTTGAAGGGATTCCAGGCTGTTTTCTTTTGTGATTTGATGAAGTTTTTGGCTAAGAGCTTGCCCTGTTGCATGGCTACTTGGGCGACCATAGGACCTCCATTTGGATTGCTTGATGTTGGCATTATGGCAATGTCACCAATGGCATAAACTCTTTCAGCGCCTTGTACTCTATTAAATGAATCAACCAAGACCCTCCCTCGCTCAACTGAGGATTTAGGAATTCCTTTGATCAAATTACCCTTTACTCCTGCGGCCCAGACGACTGTTCTTGCAGGAATCTCTGTGCCATCCGATAAGGTGACTGTTTTGCCATCATAACCCTTTACAAGGGTGTTGAGCTTCACGTTTACATCGAAATTTTCAATGTATTTGTAGGCTTTATCACTAGATTTTTCCGACATGGCCGTTAATAATCTTGGCCTAGCATCCACCAAATGAAGCTTCATGATTTCAAAATCTAATTCTGGATAATCATTAGGCAAAACGTGCTTTTTGAGCTCACCCAAGGCTCCTGAAACTTCTACTCCAGTTGGTCCGCCTCCCACGACAACAAAATTGGTTAAGGCATCTTTTTCAAAGGCGTCTTTTACCATGACCGATTGCTCAAAATTTTGAAGCATATGACTTCTCAAGTCCAAGGCTTGTGGTACCTGTTTTAGAAGGAAAGTCTTATCCATCATGATCTGGTTACCGAAATAATTCGTCTTTGAACCATTAGCTAAAACCAAATAATCACAGTCAATCTCACCGACTAATGTTTTTACCAGCTTATTGGTTACATCTACTTCAGTAACCCTTGCCATTCGGAAATAAAAATCCTTTTGATTTTCAAAAAGAGGACGCAATGCACCGGCTATCGAATCGGGCTCTAGTCCTGCAGTCGCGACCTGATACAGTAAGGGTTGAAAAGCGTGGTAATTGTTTCTATCAAACATAACCACTTGGTAATTAGCCTTTTTTAGGCCTTTGGCAAACTGAATGCCGGCAAAACCACCACCAATAATTATTACCCTGGGTTTGTCAGTTTTTGGAATTTCTAACGCGAGGTGGGAGAGGTGTTCCATATTGTATGAATCTTATTGTAAATAAAACGATAAGCAATGAATTCAGTTCATTAAACGGTGGAGATTTAAATTTTTTAATACTTGGACATAATAGGTCGTATTGGACATTCGTTCTAAGATAAATGAGATGAGTATTTAGGCTTATCCAAAAAGGTAATTATGTTAGAATCAAATAGAGAAAATGCGAAATGGTGAAGAATTCGCATTGCTGTGAAGAGAGATAGAAGAAAGATTTTAATGTTTTGGTTGAAGATGGTGCTGTGCGCGAAAGCGGCAGCATCTTTTTTTATACCAATTCTTCTTTTAAAAACTTTGCGGTATAACTTTTTTTGTTTTTAGCCACTACTTCCGGAGTGCCTTGTGCAACTATTGTTCCGCCAAGATCACCTCCCTCTGGCCCAATGTCAATGATATGATCGGCCACTTTGATGATGTCCATGTTATGCTCAATGATCAAAACGGTATTGCCCTTCTCCACCAATCGGTTTAATACTGCCAATAAGTGTTCAATGTCTTGAAAGTGCAAACCTGTCGTTGGCTCATCCAAAATGTAAAAGGTCTGCCCAGTGTCTTTTTTGGAAAGCTCTTTCGCCAATTTCACTCTTTGTGCTTCTCCACCAGATAGCGTAGTCGCATGCTGCCCCAATGAGATATAGCCTAAGCCAACATCATTTATTGTCCTGATTTTTCGCAAAATCTTAGGCAGGTGTTCGAAAAATTCAACGGCTTGCTCTACCGTCATGTCTAGCACATCGGAGATTGATTTTCCCTTAAATCGAACTTCTAAAGTTTCTCTGTTGTACCGTTTTCCTTTACAAGTTTCACAAGGCACATGGATGTTAGGCAAAAAGTCCATTTCGATCAATTTCATGCCACCACCTTCACAGGTTTCACAACGCCCACCTTTCACATTAAAGGAAAACCGACCTGGCTTATATCCTCTGATTTTGGCTTCAGGCAATTCTGAAAACAAAGTTCTGATATCAGAAAACACACCCGTATAAGTAGCAGGATTTGATCGGGGAGTCCTACCAATTGGTGATTGGTCTACTTCGATGACTTTATCCACATTATTTAAGCCATCAATGGATTTATACGCTAAAGGCGTTCTTCTTGAACGGTAAAAATGCTGGTTTAAAATTGGGAAAATCGTGTCGTGAATTAAGGTAGATTTTCCGCTCCCAGAAACGCCTGTTATGCAAATCATCTTTCCCAATGGAAGTGTTAAATTGACGTTTTTAAGGTTGTTACCATTAGCACCTTTAAGCACTATTGAGGTTCCGTTGCCTTCTCTTCTCTTTTCAGGAATGGCAATGCTCCTTTTCCCCCTTAAATAGTCTGAAGTAAGCCCTCCTTCTGCTAAAAAATTCTTTGGAGTACCATTGGCTACAATTTGGCCACCATGTCTACCTGCTCCCGGCCCTATGTCTATGATATGGTCAGAGGCCAGCATCATGTCTTTATCATGCTCAACAACAATGATAGTGTTACCGATGTCGCGGAGGTCCTTTAGTGCATTGATTAGTTTTTCATTGTCACGCTGATGCAATCCAATACTGGGCTCATCCATGATATAGAGCACGCCAACCAGCTGGGTTCCAATTTGCGTAGCCAAACGAATCCTTTGTGCTTCGCCACCGGAAAGTGTTCTTAAAGGGCGATTAAGCGTCAAATAATTAAGGCCTACATCCAATAGGAAGCCAATTCGTTTTCGGATCTCTTTTAATATTTCAATAGCAATGAGGTTTTGCTTTTCAGTTAGGCGAGCTTCAACATCAACAAACCAATCAGACAAGGTATTGATGTCTATTTCTGCCAGTTCTGAAATGTTTTTATCTGCAATTAAAAAGTGCAATGATTCTTTTTTCAATCGGGCCCCATTACATGAAGTACAGGTATTCGTTGACATAAAATCTTCGATCCATCTCCGTGTTTTTTCAGTTCCCTCAAGCTTTTGCTTTTCTAAAAACTTGATAATCCCTTCAAACTTCGTTTGCCATTGGGTACCAGGATACTTTTTTGATCCTACAGCCACGGGCACATCGTCTCCATAAAGGATGACGTTCATGACCTCTTCTGGTATTTTTTTAATCGGAGTGGTAAGACTGACATCATATCGTTTCAGAATGGCCTCGACTTTCTTAAAAATCCAGATGTCACGGTATTCACCTAAAGGCGCAATACCTCCCCGACTTAAACTCAAATTGGCATCCGGAATAACAGCTTCTCTGCTTATCTCTTGAATTTGACCTAGTCCATTACAGCTGGGGCAAGCACCGTAGGGTGAATTAAAGGAAAAACTATTGGGAGCCGGCTCATCATAAGATAATCCAGTGGTAGGGTCCATCAGATATTTGGAAAAATGATGGGTGTTTGCCTCATCATCTTGAATCATGATCACTCCATTTCCTCTTGTTAATGCAGTTTTTACACTTTGGCCAATTCTAAAACGGTCTTCCTTTTTGACTATGATTCTATCAACTACAATTTCGATATCATGCGTTTTGTATCGATCAACTTGCATTTTCGCAACAATGTCCATGATTTCGCCATCCACTCGAACCTTGGTGTAACCCATTTTTCGAATTTGAACGAACAATTCACGGTAATGCCCTTTTCTACCTTTGACAGATGGCGCAAGGAGGACTAGCTTTTGGTTGTCAAAAAAACTAAGCAGGTGGTCAATAATCTGATCTTCTGACTGGCGCACCATTTTTTTGCCCGTATTGTAAGAATAGGCTTCGCCTGCCCTGGCATAAAATAAGCGCAAGAAATCATAGATTTCTGTGAGTGTACCAACAGTCGATCTTGGGTTTTTAGAAGTGGTTTTTTGCTCAATCGAAATTACCGGACTAAGGCCATTGATTTTGTCAACATCCGGGCGTTCCATATCGCCTATAAAGGAACGGGCGTAAGCGGAAAAACTTTCCATGTACCTGCGCTGTCCTTCGGCATAGATAGTATCAAATGCCAATGATGATTTTCCTGAACCAGAAATCCCCGTAATGACCACTAATTTATTCCGGGGAATTAGGACATCGATGTCTTTTAAATTATGCTCTCGAGCACCAAAAATCTCAATATTCTCATGCCCTGTGAGGTCTTTTTGGGCCGATTCAATTTTGACGTTTTCTTTGAGTTTTTCCATGCTTGGTCTACAAAAAATGCAGAAGCCACAAAGGTCTAGAATTGAAGTCTGAAATACAACTTCTCCGGAATTATAAAATACTGAAAGTCATGCGACTTAAAGCACCCCTAATTGAAAAACGCCTAGGATGGCTTTGTGGTCTGAGGTAATCTCCACAGAGTCCAAGGAACTGCAACTTATGCCGCTAGAATGGAAGATATAATCGATTGGGATTTGTGCAAAGAAGGGATTGAATGTAGGATAGGTGGGGGTTAATTTTTTACGACTATCCATCAGCTCCGTGGAGGCTGTGAATTTCTTTAACCTCCTGTCCCAAGGGACGGTGTTAAAATCACCAAGCACTAAAAACTCACCGCCCTGCTCATTGACAAAACTTTTTGCCCATTCGATGTGTGCATTTCTATCGTTCCATCTTTCCCTAGAAGTTGGGGATCGCGTGTGCATTGTTAAAAAGTTCACCAGCTGATTATCAATTTTTATTTTACCCGTAATATTGGCGGTGCCTTCTCTTAGCACTATTTGAGTATCAATTAAAGGATGTTTACTGAACACCGCTATGCCTTGATGCGAATTGGCTTGACGTACTACTTTAGAAAAGGGGTAATTGACCCTTAATTGTTTTTCTAAGGCGTCCGCCCACTGCAGGCTTACCTCCTGAAATGAAATGAAGTCTGGGCTCAGCTGATTTACCTTATCGATAGTCGATTTATAGTTCAAGTTATTTGCAAGCACATTAAACTGTAACACCTTCAATGACTCGCCACCATTGTCAATAGAAAACGTGCTTTCCATAGGTCCGTTTACCTTAAGTAAAAGCAGTAAATAAATCACAAAATTGACTGCGGTTACTCGATAATGTCGTTTGATCACCCAATAAATACTGAGTATGCCATAGACAATGGCGATTTGGAAAACGAAGGACTGAATTAGTGTCAAAGAAAAAGTGAATGTTGGGATCAGTAGAAATAAAGCGGGCAGGATGAAAATTCCAGCCAGTACTCTTTCTTTATTCTTTTGCTGCCTAAAGAAACAATAGTACCTAAGGACAACAAGCCCAATTCTTAATAATAATTTAAGTCTAAATTTATTCATGATCGTCCTAATTGTTCTTTGATTAAAGCTTCTAATGCATCAATATGAGTGATGAATTCATGATTACCCACCTTGGTAACATTGTATGTGGTATTTGTTTTTCGACCTACAAAAGACTTTTCAAATTCCACGTATCCTGCTTTTTCTAATGCTTTTAGGTGACTGGCGAGGTTGCCATCAGTCACCTCAAGTAGTGTTTTAAGGTTATTAAAATTCATAGCCTCCCCAGCGACAAGGGCTGACATGATGCCAAGCCTTATTCTGCTTTCGAAAGCTTTATTAAGATTTTGAATTGCTACTTTCAACGCTCGTATTTGAAATACATCAAGCCTCCATAAACGATGTGTAAAACGCCAAAGCCAATCGCCCAGAATAGCAGACCATTCCCAGTAGATGTCGCAGCTATTAAACCAAGTGCCACCTGAGAAAGCCCTAAGTAACGGATGTCTCTAAAGGTGTATTTACTCGCATTGATTAGGCCTAAACCGTAGAAGATTAAGGTGGAAGGTGCAATGAGAGAAATGAAGCCCTTGGTATAAAGAATCAAAACAAAGATGCCCCCAACAATCAGAGGGATAAGGAGGTTTATGATTACTTTTTTAGCACTTTCATCCCAGGTTTTAACTTTATTTTGTTTGGCCTTTTTAGTAGTGAAATAAATTCCTGTAATCACGGTGAGAAAGATTACTCCTAAGGCATCTAACAACAAATAGGTCTGATTTACCCGAACTTGTCTTTCAATAAAACTAATGTCCAGGAAGTCATAAGTATTGTAAATTAGGTGCGATGCTACTAATGCGCCAAGGATGGCATAAACGCCCGCCATTACACCAGATAGACCGCTTAGAGAAATAAATCTCGAAGACTTTTCCATCATAGAGCGGATTTCCGAGATGTCTTTTAAATAGTTTTTTTCCATAATTCAAAGCACTTTGAAATACAAAGTAAAAGAAATTTATTGAACTGACCAAAACTTGCTCAACCAGAAATTAGAGCTTAATGCTTCGAAAACAATGATTCTTGACTGGGGATTTGTTGAAACCCAACCCACTATCAACACAAAAAGGATGGGCTATGTGAAAGCAGCTAAGATTTATTACGCTGATTACAGCAAGTTGATTGGCGAACCCTACCAACCGAGCAAGGCTTATTTAAGAGCAATGAGTGCGGTCTTTAGCGCAGACCAAAAGCCGATCAAGGCAAAAAACTTATTAGACTTAGCTAATGCCTTGTATCCAGAAGGCAGTAATGCGTTACCTCCACCTCCTCCGGGCGGAGCACCACCACCGCCACCTCCAGGTACTGGAGTTCCGCCTCCCCCGCCACCGGGAACTGGTGGGTGATAACTACATGACTTCATTACGAGTCTGCCTGATGCATTTGCGAGCTTAAATGTTTACGTCATCCCGGACCTGCCTTTACCGAAGCGGCTACGCGCAGGCAATCTCTTTTTATTTAATAATAAATAAGGTCCTCACGCTCAACTTCGCCTGCTTAGGGCAGGCAAGTTTCACTCAGGATGACATTAGCGTATTAATTTCTCATTCAAGTCCTCATAACCCTTAACTAATTCCAACACTCCTGACTGAAGCATTTTGTCTCCATGGCCGGGAAGGATATGACTGCCACCTAAAAAACCCCAAACGTTAAGGCCGGCTGCTTTGGCTGCTTGCACTCCTGTGAGACTGTCTTCAATGACCAGAATATCAGCTTTAGGCAATTCTATTTTCGCCACGGCTAATTCATAGACCAATGGGCTGGGTTTGGGTGCGGCTACCATTTCAGAAGAGTAAAGTCGCCTGTCAAAATGGTGAATTATGTTAAAGTCGTTTAGCGCTTTTTGGATGTAGACCACTCCGCTATTGGAGACCACAGATTTTGGCTGGGTGATATTGGCCAAACCTTCCGCTACGCCAGTCACCGGTCGGATACTGGTCTTTACTTCCGTCTCAATAGCATTCGTACTCGCTTGGATGTTGAATTCAGCAGGTAGCAGTCCATCGGCCATGCATTCCCTGATAATTCCAGAGTAGGTTTTTCCGGTATGGGTCTGGATGAACTGCTCGGTGCTAATGTCCATGCCTTGCTCACGCATCCACCTGGCCATCACCTCTGCGGCTACTATTTCAGAGTCTATTAATACGCCATCGCAATCAAAGATGATATGTTTGAACATTGGGTTTTGTTTGAGTTCGTACAAATTTAACCCCTAAATCCCCTAAAGGGGACTTTTTCGAGGTTTTAATTGCCTCACCCTTTAGGGTTGGGGTGGAGTTCTAATTAATATTCAAGCTGATTCCTAAACAGCAATAATTAGTGAGAGGTGCAAAAGCCCGTTTTCCACCCTGATCGCTTGCGCATTAGCTCATTGATGGCCGAAGCCTCTGGCGAAGGGCTTCAGCGATGGCGCAATTTACGAAGGGTCTAAACAGTGTTAGTTCCTTCGCTGCTCCCGATAGCTATCGGGACAGGATAAAAAGGGGGGTGAATATATGTGACGAACTATAAATGTTATGTCATTGTGAGCCCTGCCGGAAGGCAGGCATGGGGCGGCAATCTCAAAGTCGCTGGTCGAAAGCGATTGGGAGATTCTTCGTTTCACGTTGTTCCACTCAGAATGACGTTCCTCTTTTTTAGAAATTCGGGCTTAAAGAGTACTTCTCATAGAAGTCGTCTACAATTTGAACAGCTTCCTCTGGCGTATCTACCAAATTGATTAAGTCAAGGTCTTTCTGCCCAATATTACCATGCTTAAGCATAGTGCCTTTGATCCAGTCCAACAATCCACGCCAATAGTCCTGACCTACCAGAATGATCGGGAAACGACCAATCTTACTGGTTTGGATGAGGGTTATCGCTTCAAATAATTCGTCCAAAGTGCCAAAGCCACCAGGCATTACAATAAAGCCCTGTGAGTACTTGACAAACATCACCTTGCGCACAAAAAAGTAATCAAAAGAGATCAGCTTATCCGGATCAATATAAATGTTGTTGCCTTGCTCAAAAGGTAATTCGATGTTCAAACCAACAGATTTACCGTTTTCGCTGTTCGCACCTTTATTACCTGCCTCCATGATACCGGGTCCACCACCAGTGATGACGCCATAACCGTGTCTTACTAATTTGGCACCCATTTCTTCAGCCATTTTATAATGCTCATGGTCTGGGCTGGTTCTTGCAGAACCAAAAATAGAGACACAGGGGCCTATTTTAGCCATTTTTTCAAATCCATCTACAAACTCAGACATGATTTTAAAAATCGCCCAGGAATCGTTGGTTTTAATAGCATTCCAGTCCTTCTTTTTGAATGCCCTTCTTATCTTTTCTTCACTACTCATATGTTATAAAAAATTTTAATCGGTATTAAATATTACTATCGTCATTGCGAGGAAAATGGCCCAAGTAATTGGGGCAATGACCGCGGCAACCTGCCTGCTGCAGGCAGGTCTTCATGTCGTTTATCGAAACCATTTAAGATCTCGTTTTCATTTTAATAAGGTTTCTCAGTCACAGCCTATCTGTCGATAGCCAGGTTCCTTCGAAATGACGTTTCGTTTTGTTAAACGCGTTTCAAGATAACGTAAATAACCTAAGATTTGGTTTCTAGGATTTCAAATCTTTTACTGCTGCCTCAAAATCTGGAAATTTGAAATGATAGCCCGCATCAACAATTTTTTGGCTACTGATCTTGGAACCACCCAACAGAATCTCTGCCATTTGCCCTAACATGATTTGTAAAACAAATTTAGGAACAGGGACAGGCATGAATGGTTTCTTAAATATTTTGGCTGCCATTTTGGTGAACGCATGGTTGGTAAGTGGTGTTGGTGCCACCACATTATATGGACCAGTAGCCGATTCATTTTTGATTGCCCATAAAAACATGCCAAGCACATCTTCCATATGGATCCAGCTCATGTATTGATCGCCTTGTCCTAAAGCCGCAGCAACTGGTGGTTCGAGCAGCTTCATTAAGGCTCCCCCTTTATCGCTTAACACGATCCCGATCCGCATCTGTACCAATCGTACATTGAGGTTTTCGAATTGACTCGTGGCGACCTCCCATTCCTTGGTAACGTCCGCCAGATAATCGGTGCCAATAGGACTCTCCTCGGTCAGACTATTGGGTGAATTTTCGATGCCATAAATACCAATGGCAGATGCCGCAATGATCGTCTTTACCTGATTGGGCGTTGATTTTAATTGATCATAAAGCAATTGACTGGTCATGGTCCGGCTTTCTAAGATCACCTTTTTTCTTTCGGCAGACCATCGTTTGTCAGCTACTCCGGCTCCGGCCAGATGAATTATAGCGTCAACTCCTTCAAAAGCGCCTGCTTCTAAATGCCTAGATTGATAGTCCCATGTAAAAGTGGGATAAGGACTATTTGGGTTTTTTGATCGGCTCAGAATAGTGACTTCATAGCCTTCTTTTTGAAGGAGCGCACAAAGTTTTTTGCCTACGAGTCCGGTGCCTCCGGTTATTAATATTTTTTTGATTTTCATTGCTGAATCGAAGCTAATGATTCTTCATTAAAAGGCATAGAAATACTAGTCGTCATTCCCGCGAAAGCCTGCCTTTGCCGGCAGGCAGGAATCTCCAAAGCTCCTCTTGTTTTTTTAGGAAACGATAATTTATTAGACTCGCTCACCTTTTGTGTAAACACCAACAAAGGCGAAACAAGTTTGCCAACCTTTTATAGGTTGGCAAACTTTAATCGAGCATCAGACAATACCGTGATCATCTTGAAAAAGGAGATCTCAGAACATGCTTAAGAATCTGTTTAGAGATCCCCAGTCAAGCTGAGGATGACGTTCTTTTTTGGATTTACCTTTTGGATTAATAAATCTTATAACTGAAACTTAGTTTGAATGTTCTTCCTGGATCAAGCGTACTGAACAATTGATTTTGAGCTCCAAAAGATTCAAATTCTAATTCTCTTTTTGAATCCAATAAGTTGGTCACCTTAAGTGAAACACTCATTTTTCCATCCTCACCAAATCCTTTAGAGACATTAACGTTCAAGCTGTTAAATGGTACTGTAAACACATCAGGTCTATCAGCAATACCAACAAACTGAAGTGTACTTCCCTGCACATTATAATAGATGCCTGCATCTAGCATATTGTCATAACCCTGGTAAGATAAGCCGGCATTAATGATATATGGTGCTTGACCTGCCATTGCTCTTGTACTGCTCACTGTCTCACCGTGTCTTGCATTGTCCACCCTTGACTGGTACTCAGTAGGGTTCATGTCAATTTGAGAATCAATGACCGTTACGTTCGCGTTAAAATCTAAAGCGTCCAAAGCAGAAGAAATGAAACCAAGATTTTTTCTTGCTTCAACTTCAGCTCCTAAAATTGTACCATCTCCAACGTTTCTAGGCTGGAAGTTATTCGCGATTTGTACATACTGAACAATCTCAATTGGGTTTTCGAATGTTTTGTAAAAACCACTAACAGAAAAAGTTTGCCCTCCTTTTTGAAATGATTCCCATCGGAAGTCATAATTACTGATTTTGGTTGATTTCAAATCACCATCCCAGATCGTTTCACCAGTAGCGACATCTACGTCAGGAAAAAATCCTCCAATAAATGTACGGCCCGAAAGTGGATCGAAAATATTCGCGAATGAGGCTTCTTTCAAGGAAGGACGTGCAATGGTATTGGAATAGGAGAAACGTAAATTTTGGTTCTCCACTACGTTATAAATAACATTCACAGAAGGGAAAAAATCTAAATCATCTAAAACGACTGCATTTTCTAATGAAAAATCACCTGTTTGATCTTCTCCAGTGTAACGCTGCACATAATTCTCTGCACGCACGCCCACTATGGCCCTCACCTTGTCAATCGGCGTAATTTCAGCAGAAACATAAGCGGCTGATGAATTTACATTCGCATCGTATTGGTTGGTGTTTCTTGGGATAAAAAGCGGGTCATAAGTAACGCCATTTGGATTTTCAGGAGACCATAAATTTGAATCCTCTAAAATATCGTCAGGGTTTTCTGTGACATCAATGCCATTGGCACTGAATTGGAAATTTTGAACAACAAAACTTCTGTCTTTGTAGGTATACGCTCCTCCAAATTTCAATTTCGCCTCGGTGTCATTGAAGTTAAAGGTGTGGGTAAGATTTAACTTACTGGCCACGTTCATTTCTTTCAAGTCTCTCCAGATTCTTTCTGGAAGTCCTGATTCTGTACCTATCGAAAAATCATCTCCACCAGCATCTGTTCTGATTCTTGTAAACCTAATGTCCGGATCTTCGATGCTTGAAAAGGAAGGGGATACTCTCCAGTCAACTTCAAAAAGACCGTCATTGATATAATGGGTTCCAGCAAAAAGGATGTTGGTCAATGCGCGTTGGGTATATTCTAAGTTGTGCTGAAAGGCTTCGAAATTGGCACCTTGATCATTGTTAGAATAGTTGAAAATTCCTGCTTTGGATTCTCCATTCTGGAGGTGCAAGAGGTTTAATCGGTATTTAGAAGTTTGAGTTTTTAAGGCCAATCCTGCCATACCGCTTAATAGTACGCTATTCACACCATAGTCACCCTTTTGATGCTCTCTTCTTTCTAATCCAATGATGTCAGAATTGTTGCCCTTACCATACCTGTTGAATTCCGCATCCTCGTAAAAAAGAGTTTCGTTTTTATAATTTAGCGAGATGTTATAGCCTAATGTATTGTCTCCTAGTGCTAGCTGATTTCCAGTTGAAAGACCAAGTTTGAAATCCATGAAGCTCTTTTCTTTCATGGCTGCAAGGTTTGAATTGAAACCACCCAATATGTTGGTATAATCTTCTGCAGCTGCACTGCTTCCTAAGGCATTGGCCAAAAAAGGAATGTCGGTACGGCCATCGGTTGGGATGTCTCTCAAGCCATCATCAAAACCCAAGAAATCTGTTGAGCCGCCTTGATATTTTAAATAATCGCTATTGAAGTGCATGTCGGGGTTAAAACCCAAACCACCTGAAACGCTGAAAGTCTTCTCATCTGGAAAGTCTTTTGTTTCCAAATTGACGATGCCTCCTGTAAAATCTGCTCCTAATTCTGGAGTGAAAGATTTAATTACAATGATGTTGTCCAAGACATTGGTTGGAAAAATATCCATTTGCAAAGTGTTACGGTCTGGATCCAAACCAGGAATATCCATTCCATTTAAAATCGTTTTTGTATAACGATCACCTAATCCACGCACATAAACATATTTACCTCCTTCAATCGAAACACCTGGGACTCTTTTTGCAGCCGATGCCGCATCAGTGTCACCAATACGTTTGAAATTTGCAGACGAGATACCATCTATTAGAAAAGTTGATTTTCTTTTTACTGTAAGTAAAGCGGCTTCAGTCACTTTTGAGACTTCTGCCGATACTACGATCTCATCCAGCTCGGTAAAAGCTTCCATTATTTGAAGGTTGTCAAATACGACTACCTTTCCTGCTTCCACGATTACATTTTCAATTACTATTGAAGCAAAGGAGACAAAAGATGCTTTAAGCGTATAGGTACCTGGAGCAACTTTAATTTCAAATTTGCCATCAAAGTCGGTTAAGGCACCGTTTTGAGTACCATCAATTATTGCAGTAACGCCATACATCGGTTGGCCCATTGCTTTATCGTAAATAGTACCACGGATCGTTCCTTTTTCTTGTGCCAGTGATAAATTGGTCAAAGTCAAGATGAACAAGAGGGCTATTGAGACTTTTTTCATTGAATTGTTTTTAAAAAATAGGTTGTTATTAAATGAGCAAAGGCCGCTGTCGTTGACAGCAGCCTTTTTGATTTATATGTATATGAATTAAAAATCATTAAGTTCTCCTGATACATCTGCCCAAGTCCATGAAGTGAACTTTGACTTGTCAGCACCAACTGTTGATGTTGTTACCACTGCTACATTTTGAGGTAAAGGAACTGTCGTGAAAACATCTAATAATGTTTCAGCATCACCAGTTTTTTCAATTACGATCTCCGGGATTGTTAAATTACCAGCAGTCAAATGACTCACATTGAATTGAAGATTTGTCAATACAATTGCTCCGTCCAAGTAGTTCTGCGCTACGCCATTATTATCTAATTCGAAATCAGAACTTTCCTTGAAATTGAAGAAGTAGATATTGTTTAATGTGCATTTAACATCAGCACGCAAATCAGCATATTCTCCACCGGTAGCATCAGCATTTCCTTTAATGCTTCCGTTTTGAAGTGTAAAGGAACCGTCTGTACTTCCTTCAGGGCCATCAAGCTCCAAACCATGGTCTGAGTCAGCACCTAATATTCCGATAAAATTATCGATGGTTCCGCTATAAGCTTGGTCCATGTCAAATGAATCATCACCAGCATTCCAAACGAGTATGTTTGAAGCGTTCACTGTTCCACCAAAAGCTTCTATTCCATCGTCTTGGTTTCCTATGATTTCAACATATTGAATAGTTGTTCCTGAACCCACACCTCCAAGTGTAAGGCCGTTAATTTCATTGCCTTCACCAATGTTTGCTCCACCGTGTCGGATAGAAACATAGCGAATGACACCCGAATTGTCTGTGGCATCAGTACCGCCATATAATCCGTTGGTATCTGAAGGAGGAATTCCTTCTATTTGAACCGCTGCAGCATCTGCGGATATTAGAGCATTACCTAAAACGATTAGTCCTCCCCAAAGTCCACTTTGAGTTGCCATTAAGTTAGGGCTAGCAATTTGACCAGCTTCTATATTGTCTGCAACTGTGGTAAAAATGATAGGAGCAGCTGCTGTTCCTTCTGCCATGATCTTGGCGCCTCTTGCAATCAATAATGCTGTAGCATTAGCTCCCGATCCAACTTGACCTTTAATTACTACACCAGGTTGGATGGTTAATGTGGCACCTGCCTCTACTGCTATTCGAGCTTCGAGGATATATGAATTGCCTGTTTCCCAGGTAGTGTTGGCAGTAATATTACTTGAGATAGAGAATTCTGTTAATACATCAGTAATTGTAACTACTGCAGTAGCAATTCCAGAATTACCGTTGTTGTCAATTACCGTTAGGACAACTGATCCTGATCCAGCGTCACCAGCTGAAAAAACCACGTTTATAGTTCCCGAAGCTGCTCCTGAAGCAGGTGCTGAACTTATTATTGCAGTTCCGCCTGTTGCGGTTAAAGAAGAAGAAGCATATCCTCCCTGTGTTGTAATATCAAAACTAATTTCAACGTCTTCTCCAGTTTCAACTGTTGAAGTAGCCGGAATTGAAATAGTAGGGTTATTGACCGATGGACTATCGTCATCACCACAAGACACAACTACCGTTAGTGTCATAAAAGCAAACAATACGCGTAAGGATTGTTTTACAGAATTTTTCATTGTTTTATTTGGGTTTTAAATTATACCCAAACCAACAGAAATGAATTCTGAAACAGTTTACCTAAGCATTAAGAATGACTAGCTGGAAATTTATTAAAATGTTAAGGCTGTTACTTGAAAGTTACCAAATCAACCCTTAATGGTTGATTGGAATTTTGTTCAATAACTTTTCGATAATCTGTTCGGTAGTAATACCATCGGCTTCTGCTTCGTAATTAAGGATAATCCTATGATTAAGCACATCAGCGGCTATTTCCTTAATATCTTCTGGTAACACATAATCGCGCTGATTGAAGAAGGCAATTGCCTTTGCAGCTAAGTTTAAATTAATACTAGCACGTGGCGAAGCACCAAATTGCATGTAATAAGCTTCTTCTTCAAGGCCATGGGCCTTCGGATCACGCGTAGCAAATACAAGGTCAATTATGTATTTCTCTAAAGATTCAGAGATCGTCACTTGATTGACTTCGTTTCTAATATTAAAGATGTCTTCTTTGGTAAGCAGCTTGTCAAGCGTAGGGTGAAATGACATGTTCGCCATTCTCCTCATTACTTCAAGTTCTTCCTCTGGAGTAGGATAGTTTACTTTCACCTTCAGCATGAATCTATCAATCTGTGCTTCTGGCAATCCGTAAGTACCTTCTTGCTCTACTGGGTTTTGAGTTGCCAATACTAAAAAAGGCCTATCAAGCTTATAACTAGTATCACCAATGGTCACCGTTTTTTCCTGCATGGCTTCCAAAAGCGCAGATTGCACCTTGGCAGGAGCTCTGTTAATCTCATCGGCTAATACAACATTGGCGAAAATAGGGCCCTTCTTTACTTCAAATTCTCCATTCTTCTGATTGTAAATCATTGTTCCAATCAAATCTGCTGGTAGCAAATCTGGTGTAAACTGGATTCTCTGAAAATCTAAATGGAGTACTTCAGCAAGGCAATTGACTGTTAAGGTCTTTGCAATTCCGGGTACACCTTCCAAAAGAATGTGCCCATTTGTAAAAAGACCAACCATCAATCTGTTCACCATATACTCCTGGCCAACCACAATTTTGCCTACTTCTCTGGCAACTTTGCTAATTTTTTCCTGGTGTTCGTGTTTTAAGTCGTTATTGACTACTTGCTCCTGATCCTCCATTATAATTTCTTTTTCAGCGCGCTAAAATAAAGATTTTGATCAAATACTATTACTAATACTTTTTTGGTCTCTTTAAGTTTAGTTTTAACGGTACAATTTGGGTTTAATATCCCTTTTTTCAACCATGTTTTTTTAAAATCTAGAGAGAATTAACAATCCTTAACTTTTGGCTTCCCAAAATTTATTTTTCGGCAACTTCCCTTTTAAGCCAAAGCAATTTGGCTCGGAGATATTCTATACATGCTGGGTATAAACTTCCTTTTAGTAAAGGAAAAAGGTTAAGAACAGTAGCCCTTCAATACCAAGAACGAAGCGCCACTTTTGCCATGAATTACAAAAATCAGGGAGGCTTTAATCAATTAGATGCTGGCGTGCAACTGTACTTTCAACCATTGGTGATTGGAGTATGGTACCGTGGAATTCCTATCCAAAGTCTGAATAAAGTAGTGAAGAACGAATCGATCATAATGCTTGTGGGTTTGGAGTTAAGCCAAGATGTTGCTTTTGGCTACAGTTATGATTTTACGGTGTCAAAATTAGCTGGATCGACAGGTGGTGCCCATGAATTTTCCTTCACGTATACTTTTGGTAAAATCAAAAAAAGAACAAAGCGAGATACCTTATTGCCTTGTTTTAAGTACTGAAGATTTTACCAATGATTAGAAAGTTGGCAAACTTTTGTCTAAAATATTGAAAGGTTTGATTCATCCGTTTTGCTTATTTTGCAGCCACAATTAAGGCTATGAAAATTTTATTCATTCAAACAGGAGGTACCATTGATAAGGATTATCCGAAATCGGTTAAAGGATATGCTTTTGAGATAGAGGAGGCAGCGGTTTCAAGAATAATGGAAGATGTTGCACCTAATTTTGAGTTTGAGATTTTATCCTTACTTAAAAAGGACAGCCTTGACCTTACGGATGCAGACCGTGTTTTGATTAAATCAACATGTCAGAATACTTCATACACACATATCATTATAACCCATGGCTCAGATACAATGCCTGAAACAGGAAGGGCAATTGGCAATATTGAAGGCAAAACAATAATTCTTGTTGGTGCTTATCGTCCTGAGCGCTTTAGTAATTCTGATGCTCATTTTAATATTGGCGTTGCTGTAGGCGCACTCAACATTCTGGAGAATGGAACGTTTATTGCCATGAATGGTAGTATCATGTCTCCGGATAATTGTAGAAAAAACCCAGAGACCGGTCAGTTTGAAGCCGAATGATTCATTAAATTTCGATTCCTAAATAATTAAAAATGCGTAAATATTTCAGTTTTCTTGTCCTCGTTTTATTCACAGTATCAGCCTTTGCACAAGAGGTAAGTGAACCACCTAAGAACTGGTTTAACCTTGATCCTGTTGCTGATAAAATAAACGGAATCAGTACCGAGAAAGCATATAAGGAATTGCTTCAGGGCAAGCAATCTAAAACAGTATTGGTAGCAGTAATTGATTCTGGAATGGACATCGATCACGAGGATCTAAGGGACATCATTTGGGTCAATGAAGATGAAATTGCTGGCAACGGCTTGGATGATGATAACAACGGATACATTGATGATGTCCATGGCTGGAATTTCATTGGTGGAAAAGAGAGCAATGTAGATAAGGAAACTTATGAGTTAACCCGAGAGTATAAGCGACTCTCAAATCTATATATAGGTAAAACAGTAAAAGACATTTCAAGAAAAGAGCGAGATGCATTTGCTCAATGGCTTGAAATCAAGGAAGAATTTGAGACCAAGCAAAATGACGCTCAGGGTCAATACATGATGTATGACCGTATTTACACTGAATTAGAACGATACAATAGACTTTTCAAGGCTTACCTTAATACAGATAAGATTGATTATGAATCAATTAATGAGGTCAAATCTAATGATGCCATCATTGATATGAGCAAAGCGTTGTTAATCAATATTTGGGAAAGTATTGATGAAACTGCTGATATGGATTTGTTGGTGAAGGATTTTAAGCAATACGCTGACGAGCTTGAAAAAGATGCGAAATTCAGGTACAATCTAAATTTCAATTCAAGGGAAATAGTTGGGGATGACCCAAACATGTTGGATGAAATCGGCTATGGCAATAACGATGTAAAAGGCAAGGACACCGACAATTTTCACGGCACTCACGTTGCTGGTATTATAGGAGCCAAAAGAGGTAATAGTTTGGGTATTGATGGTGTTGCCGATAATGTTAGGATTATGGCTGTACGTGCCGTACCTGATGGAGATGAGCGTGATAAAGATGTTGCCAATGCAATTCGGTATGCTGTGGGCAACGGTGCTCAAATTATAAATATGAGTTTTGGAAAGGCTTATTCTCCAAATATTGAATATGTACAGGCCGCAATAGAATATGCCAATTCAAAGGGTGTTTTGTTGGTGCATGCTGCAGGAAATGCTTCTGAAAACATTGATGATTCGAACAATTTTCCAAATGATAAATTTGGTAAGAAGGGAAGGTTTCCTAATTGGATCGAAGTTGGCGCTTCGTCATGGGGAGGCACCGAAGACAATTTTATAGGATCGTTTTCTAATTATGGCAAAAAGTCTGTTGATGTTTTTGCACCTGGTGTGGCTATAAATTCCACAAAGCCTGGAGATGAATATGAAAAAGCAGACGGTACGAGCATGGCATCACCAGTTACAGCTGGCATGGCTGCTTTGTTATTGTCGTACTATCCAGAGTTATCAGCGGCACAGTTGAAAGACATTATAATGAGCTCTACTAGGAAACTTAATGGCTTAAAAGTGACGCTTCCGGGAACAATTGATGAACTGGTTAATTTTTCCAAACTGTCTGTTACAGGTGGAATAATAAATGCCTATGAAGCGGTGAAATTGGCGGAGTCGATGAGCGTTAATTCAAAAAATTAATCGAATTAACATTTTTTAAGACTGGGATTTAAATGTCGGCATGCTAATTGCCTAACTATGCATTACACTCTTCAAGTAAAAAAGTTTTAACCCAGTTTTGAGAAAGGCTGGGTTTTTTCTTTATACGGCTAAATCTAAAACTTTGCCTTCTGAATTAGCTTTGTTGTCTTTTTCAGTACCTATTGCAATTCCAATCGCCATTCCAATTGGAAGGCCGATTCCAGTAAAGGCAAAATTCTTAAGTATCGCGCTAAAGATTGTCCCGAATGGGAGACCGAATATCATTCCATACAGCATCCATTTTTGTTGAAAATGACCTTTGAAAAATAATCCATAGTCAGTTTCTAAAGTGGTAATAAATTCGCGCCTAATTTTCCCGAGTTGCTTTCTACTTACTTCTCGAAACTGAAGGGCTTCTTCCACTTGACTAACAATTGAGGAAAGCTTTTCTGGGGAAACAGATTTCTCAGATAATGCTTGAAATGCCTTTTTATACCATTCCAATGACTTGAAAAGCTTTTTACTCTCAGTTTGATCGAGTTTGCGCTGGAGACTTTTAATTACCGATTCGAATGATTCCATTTGCCGAAGATACTATATGAAACACGATTCATTTTAAAAGCAGGTTTAATCTTAAGCGGAAAGAGGATCTCTTAAATATTGAAGAATGGAATTTATACAGCGCCTTTAAAGTAAAAAACCCCCTCTAAGAAAAAGAAGGGGTTAGTTATTTCAACTTGATACTTACTAAAGATCATATTTGATGGAAAACATATAATACCGCTTTTGAATAAAATAGGCATAAGTGCTTGACAAACTCTCGCTGAATGAATCTCTCCTAATGGATGTTGTATTCAAAAGGTTAAATGCTGCCACCTTAAACTCCCAACTACTGCCCTTTTTTTGATAAGCCAAATCCGCATTCATTAAATCATATGTACTATGCTGGCCACTTGATCTTGCTTCGTAATTGTTGTACTCATAATCTACGTTCAAAATGAAACTCTTGAATACCGTAAGATTGATATTGCCAAAAGGCCTATCAGTAATATAGGTGTCTTCCATAAAACCACTTTTGTAATTATTGTAGATTTTTTCAAATCCAACTTCAACATTTAGCCCTTTGAATAATGTAGATTCTAATGAGCCCCTGTAGCGTTGCATGAATGATTGATTTTTATTTGCAATCATGTTCACAAGGTTATTATTATTGCTCAATGACAAGTTAGCCGAACCTTTAATTTTAAAACTGTTGTAACGTTTATCGATACTTATGCTTCCAGAAGCAAGATCATTTGTTACTCCAATATTTGTTGGAAAAAGCACCCTGTCTATCCCAACATATCCCACGCTGTTAGTAATACCATCAAATCTTTTTTGATAATTCAGGTTACCGTAAATATTAAGAAAATTGAACATGTTAAAATTGAAATAATTCAAACTTAACTGGTGGTACCAACTATTTTCTAGGCCTCGATTTCCACCAAAAAGTGTATTGTAGTTTTGAATAATGAGACCGGAAGCAATATTTTGAATATCAGTAAATTGTGCATTGGCTGAATAATTGAAGCTCAAATAATGTGAACTTCTAAAATCATACTTGGCCCAAAGGGCTGGTAAAACCATTGTCTTATTCAAGGCAATTTTGCTGTCTAACTGCTCATTTTCGAACTTGTATTGATGAAAATAAACTGCAGGATTAAATGTGAGGTTTCCAAATTTGGTTTTGTAGCCAACACCTACAAATAGGTCGGAGAAATTGTACTTCACGTTATTGAGTAGCTCAGGATTGCTCAACTCATTGTCGTCTTCACCTTCAATTTTTTGATCAATATTAGAAGACAATTCTTGATAAGAATAGCTATTTCCAAATTTGAAGTTGATATGATTGGTCTTGTTTAAAATTCTATAATAGTTAAATGCTGACTCCTGCTTGTGACTTTCAACATTTTTGAATTGCAGTAAATTGTAAGTATCGCCATCAACAATTGGCAAGATGCTACCAAATGGTCTTTCAGAAGTCAAAAGGTCATACAGCGGGTCCTGCGACTTATATTGATGTGTTAATTGAAAGGAAAAAATATTCTTTTCATTTTTAGCATAAAAGGCCTGTACCTGCTGTTCAACCGAAAGCGGTGATTGTGTCTGGTTTGTTCCGATGAGGTTAGTAAATGTTGAAAAATCAGATATTTGCTTGCTAATATTGTCAAGTGCTGAAGCCTTGACGAATGCACTATAATCAATCTGAAGTGCCGAATTCGGGGTGTATTTGCCTTGGAACTTGAACATTCCAGACTTGTTTTTCACCTGGGATTGTGAAGTCAAGATTTCATTTTCTCCAGGAGCTTGCCCGACATATGTCCTTTTAGAAATTGATGCTAAAGTATTATCGGTTATCGACCCAATCATAAACCCTGAGAATCGCCATTTTTTATTGGGATTAAAATTATAATTAAGGGCACCCAATTTGCTGTCCAAGTGCTGGGCATTATTACGTTGCGCCATTGGAATGCCGGCATCATCAGAGGAGATATTAAAGCTAGAACCTGAGCGACTTCCGAGGTTTGAAAGGCCTCCATTAAAACGAAAATAATCCTGCATGGAAAATGCTTGTTCTCCAATGTTATTAAAATCACTAATTAGATTAATAGTCGTATTCGGGCTGTAATAGAATACGTTGGCATGGGCCAAATATCGATCTTCTGGTCCTACTCCTCCAGTTAGATCACCAAACACCATATTCTTTTTCCCGTCTTTGAGTTTAATATTTAAAGCCAAGGTTTCATTATTATTGCCAAGACCACTCATAGGAGCAACGTCATTAAAATCCTGAAGCACTTGTACTTTATCTACGGCATTTGCAGGTAGATTTTTAGTCGCCATTTTGGTATCTCCGTCAAAAAACTCTTTTCCTTCGACAAGAATTTTATCTACTTTTTTGCCCTGTACCTTAATTTCTCCATTTTCATCAATCTCGAATCCGGGTAATCTTTTAAGCACATCTTCCAGCTTTTTTTCATTGCCTTGCGTGAAGGCATCTGCTTTGTAAATGATGGTATCACCCGAAATTAAGACAGGCAATTCTTGAATAACCTCAACATCATCTAATCGATTAATAGAATAATTAAGACTGACAGTATGTGGGCTTTCCTTATTCTCTTTACCAATGATAAGTGCTTCAAAATTCTGAAAGCCAACAAAACTCACCTTCAATAGGTAAGTTTTGTTTGCTACTAATGGGAGTTTAAACTTGCCTCCTCCACTAGTTACTCCAAAGGAGGCAATCGTATTATCTACCGTGTCTATTGCCATAACATTGGCAAATTCTATTGGCTTTTCTAAAGAGTCTAAGACTACACCGTAATAATTAGCCTGACCGTATAGACCCGATGTTGCCGTAATAAGAAAGAAAAGAATGACCTTAATTGTTGTTTTCATTTTATGACCTATTGAATAAATGAATTATTGATTTCCTATTCGGAACGTTGCTCCTCCGCCTTGTGCCCCGCTGTATTTTTTCATCATTTCTTCCATTTTTTCGGCTTGAACCACATCAAACTCCGCTTGGGTTACGACCTTGCCTTTTTCTGGTTTAGTGATCTCAAATGCCTCTGAAGGGTTTAATACAATTTTGCTACAGATCAATGTGGTTCCTCCATTATTAACTTCAAGAATCAGACCTGGTAAACCCCAATAGTCGCTTGGACCATGACTTACTGGAATTTCAGGAGTATACCATGCGGTTACAATAACTGTATCCATTTTCACTGGAGCTGCTTCCTCCTCCTTTTCATCCTTATCTACATCACCGAGCACCATCATTCTACGTGCTTGAACGATACGCTCAAAAGTGGCTTTATGACAAGTGTACTCTCCGATTTGTTTAGTTTCATCAGTCAGTTTCCATTTTTTGCGCTCCATTGAGTCTTTGACCAAAAACGGCTTGCCAAAAATGTTTGACTCTCTTTCAAATTTTCCCTCTTGGATGTTTTTGTATAACAGACCACTCTCACCAGCCCCCATTACCATCACTTCCATTCCGCTTGACCCAGGAGCACCACCCAGGCTTTCAACTTCTGACCAGTTAGATTCTGAAACAGTAAACTTGAGGTCATATTCTTTTTGCATGGCTTTGCTCAATTGAGCTTGCATCATTTCTTGCTGTGAATCAGAAACTTTAGTACTGTCCATTGAGAAAGACATTTTGGATGCTGATTTATAAGTAGCGATTCCAGCAAAATTTTGAGCAGCTGCTGTACCAATAAAAAGGAAGAAGGAACAGGCTGTGGTAATTATGAGTTTTTTATAATTCATCTCTTGTTAAATTTTATGATGTGGACAAAACAAGGAATTCATTATCAAATACTGAGTTAACGAGTGTTAACGAGTGTTAACTTTCATTTAAACCCATTTTTAACTCATTATATTTGAATGTGAAAAAGGGCAAATTTCAATTAATCATCTACCTAATAACCTTTACGGCTGTGTTCACAGTGGGTATTCAGGTATATAGAAATGTCCAAAACTATCAGCTCAATAAGCAACGCTTAATAAGCGATGTGCAATTTGCCCTAGATAATGGAGTGGAAGGCTATTATGCTGAATTGGCGAAAAACGATGTCTTTTCACAAATAAATTTTGACAGTCTAGGTACGAATCCATTTCCTGGAATGTTTGGAGCTTCGGGTTTTGCACTATCGAATTCTGCGATGAGCGAGATAGAAATACCAATGACGAGTCGAGGCGATAATCATCCTGGCGCTCGGGCTAGTTTTTATTTTACAGATTCGATTGAAAGAATGGCATTACCTCCCGATTCAGCAATAAGGTTTGTTTCTGTTGGTGTACCCGATACATTGTTAAATTTTAGAAATTTTGCGAATCAGATTGTAATCTCACTGACGAGAGATACGGTTGATTTTGAATTGATGAATTCGTTTGTAGAATTAGAAATGGAGCGTGCGAATTTGGATATGGAATATGATCTAGTTCACTATCAATTAGACAGCATGGTGGGTCATCTTCAGGCTGAAAAAAAAGAGTATGCGCTAGGTACTGTTTCCAAATCAACTTATTTACCTCGTAATCAGAAGTTAGAAATGAAGTTTGAAAATGCTTCGTTGATAATTTTGAAGAGGGGAATGGTCGACTTGATAATTTCACTGCTAATATGCTTGGTCGTGATTGGAGCTCTCCTTTATCTTTATCGAATTATTAATAAGCAGAAGGCACTGGCTGAGATCAAGAATGATCTGATCAATAATATAACGCACGAATTCAAAACACCAATAGCTACTATTGCCACAGCAATCGATGGCATTGTCAATTTTAATCAGGAAAAAGACGAAGAAAAAACAAAAAAGTATTTAGGCATCTCAACCCAACAATTGACAAAACTCAATCATATGGTGGAGAAGCTTTTGGAAACTGCCACACTTGATAGTGATAAATTATTGCTAACAATTGAGGAAGTAGATGTTAAAAAATTACTGGCTGGCTTAAGCGAGAAACATCAATTAATTGCAGGAGATAAGACGATCAATTTCCACACTAAATTTCCTTCCAAAGTAGTGCAAGCAGATATCTTTCACTTGGAAAATGCGTTGTCCAACTTGATTGATAATGCAGTCAAATACGGTGGGAATGAGATTGATATTTATCTTCTTGAGAAGGATGGCAAGATAGAAATCAAGGTGGAAGATAACGGAGCCGGCATAGACAAGAGCCAACGTGATAGAATCTTTGAGCAATTTTATCGAATCCCGACAGGGAATAGGCATGATGTAAAAGGGTTCGGAATTGGATTGTACTACACCAAAAAGATAATTGAGAAACATGGAGGTTCCATTTTACTCGACCTAAATTCAGGTAAAACCAGTTTTGAAGTTGCGCTTTGATGAAAGATAAAATCAAAATTTTACTCGCGGAAGACGAAGCGGCATTGGGCATGATCGTAAAGGAGAGTTTAGAGACTCGAGGGTTTGACGTAATTTTTTGCGAAAATGGTGAAGAGGCATTAGAGCAATACAAAAAGGAACAGCCTGAGTTATTAGTATTAGATGTAATGATGCCTAAGATGGATGGCTTTAGTGTGGTCAAAGAAATTCGAAAAACTGACCTCAACATCCCGATTATTTTTCTTACCTCTAAATCAAGATCTGAAGATGTTGTGGAGGGGTTTGGTCATGGCGGAAACGACTATCTGAAAAAACCATTCAGCATGGAGGAGCTTATAGTTCGAATGCATGCTTTGCTTGACCGCAGAAAAAGTAAGCTTGAGCTTGAAAATATCGAAATTGGGCAATACCGATTTAATTTTTCAAAACAAGAGCTAGTTATAAATGGTAGCGAGCAGCAACTTACTCACCGTGAATCACAACTGTTGTATCAACTATGTGAGAACAAAAATTCCGTTACTAATCGAAGTTTAATTCTTAATGAGATTTGGGGAGATGACGATTATTTTAACGCCCGGAGCATGGACGTTTTTATCACCAAATTGCGCAAAAAACTGAGCCAAGATGAGGCGGTGCAAATCCTTAATGTGAGAGGATTTGGATATAAGTTGGTGTGCTAAATTTTTGAAAACCTATTTAATTTTTTGAGCTTGGGGTTTATACTATCATAGTATATTTTCAAAGAGGCTTTTTTAAAGTCAGGTATTAGCATACCCCGAAAAGATGAAAACACAACAAGAAGCAACTAAAAATTCGGCAGGTTTAATAATAGCAATCACCTGTTTATTATCTATTGGTTATGCTATCCTTAGGTATCATATTGTTGGTACAGTCCCGTGGAAAGACTTTCCATTTTTTATTTTCAATAAAGGGATTTCTCTAGCAGCCTTTATTCTCCTCAGTTTTAACTTTAGTGTAGGCCCCTTAAATAACATAGGGATCAAAGTTTCCGAAGGCTGGCTTAATGCACGGAAGGCTTTAGGCATGACAGGTTTTTTATTAGTGCTGATTCATGCGCTTATAAGTTTTATGCTTTTCAAGCCTGAAATATTTGCCAAGTTCTTTGAAGAGAATGGTTCTCTGACGCTGTTCGCCGGTTTGAGCATGCTCGGTGGAATTTTATCCTTTGTCGTGCTTTGGGCTTATAATCTGAGTTTTCAAACCCATATGATTGAAGACAAGGCCTTCATAAAATTCATTACTTCCCGAAAGTTTTTACTCATCTCAATGCTTTTGAGCCTTGTTCACTTGTTTTTTATGGGCTATGAAGGCTGGCTAAACCCTAGTGCTTGGAATGGAGGACTTCCCCCAATCAGCTTGATTGCTTTTACATTCTTTGTTGTGGCTTACATTATTAACCTTTTTGGTAGAAAATAAGTAGGGTTTTCTCTTTGTAAGGCATATTAAATAATGAAGACTAGTAACCGTTTTACTGGTTAAATTATTTAGGTATGAGTTTAGTTAAGTCATTTTTATTCAGTGCACTTTTATTATTTGTTTTTGATTCAGTGGTGGTTGCGCAAAATATTGAAATTGTAGTTTCTGGTGTAAAGTCAGGTAAAGGGCAAGCACTAATTGCCGTTTTTAAGGACCAAGAAAGCTATGAAAAAAGGGAGCCATTTATAGGTTTGCAATTTGACAAGAGCAAAATTGTTGATGGCCAAATGACAACTTCAATTGAGCTTGAACCAGGGGTTTATGGCATTTCATTTTTAGATGATAAGAACAAAAATGGTGAGATGGATAATAACTGGATAGGCATCCCAAAAGAAGGTTTTGGCTTTTCTAATTTTGAACACAAGGGCTTTAAAAAACCTCGTTTTGATGATTTTCAAATAGAAATAATGGAAGGTGAAACACGATCCATTGTGATCAAAATGAAGTACATGTAATTAGCGCAATTACCTTCGTCTTCCGCCACCACTTCTCATGCGTTGTGATGAAGACCTATTGTTTTGAAAGCTTCTAGTATTTGCGTTACCTGTAGTTCTGTTATTGTATTGTTTCTCCATGCTCGATCGTTGATTCTGCTGAAGATTGCGATTTTGCGTGGTTGCTCGGTTTGATTTTTGACTCCAATTCCCGTTTTTATCTCTTTGATTAATGTTTCCATTTCTATCAGCATAAAGGTTATTGGCTTTGCCTGTGGCAGCTCTTGTTGATGGTCTGTTTTGGACCTGAGAACGATTCGCTCCACCAGTGTTTCTTACTCCATTTGCACGGTTCTTATAAATATTATTAGAACCATTGTACTTGCCTCTTGCATGACCAGCTGCATAACCCCTACGGTAACCATTATGATAACCGTTGTGATACCCATGACGATAGCCATGATGGTAGCCTGCGGCTCCCCAATAGGATCTATGGACGGACACAGTCATCCATCCCACGCTCATACCAACTGAAAATCCCCAGCCAGTATAAGGGTTGTAATGAACCCCAAAACCATAGGTTACAGGTCTAGGATAATAATAGGCTCCATACCATGGATAATAATAGTATCCAGTACCATAAACAACTACTCCACCATATACATAAGAACCATAATAACCAGGTGTATAACCAACATATACAACCTCTGGTGTTGAATCATATATGTAAACGTATTTAACGTTGTTAACAGGAGAGGTGGAAGGAATATTATCGACTTCTTCAGGTCTAGTATCAGAAACAATAAATGGCCCTTTAGCAGTTGTTGAAATAAACCAAACGCCATTGTCAACAGCGTAATAATCTGCATTCACTTTTAACACAGTCTGCGGTGAATTTATTGCATAGCTAATATTCGTTCCTTCAATCGCTTCAAATTGCGGTTCTCCATCAAATGTTACTTCGACCGTTGCCGTTTTCCTGTCTACCACTGCTGTTTGTGGCAAGTAATTTTCATATAAAGCGGCTTGTGCTTCAGGTGTTCCTGGTACACTAACCCTAACCGAGGCAATGGACATGTCCTCTGGAATGTTTGCAAATTCTTCAGGTAATGTTTCTGGCTCAATAAAAGCCCAATCACCATCTGCTAATGATTTGGAACTGTACCATCGACCATTTAAAAGCAAGTAATGCTTTTGTGAATTGATGTCCATAATTATATCACTCTCAGAATTTGTGATAAAAAGTAGAGAGGTTCCAGTAATGGGTTGATAAGCTGGCTCTCCATCGGTAAGCACTAATTCCGAAGGAGTAGTGGTTACGATTATTTTTGGTACGTCCTCATCTTTTGAGGGAGAGGTATCAACTTCATCCATTTTTTTCTTTGCGTACTTTCTAATATCACTCGGAATAAAAGTGGTCTGCTCCCAGTCATTTGATAATAGACTATCAGATTTGTACCAATTTGTTCCCCCTTGCATATAGTATTTCTTCTTCTTTTGAATAATAAAAAAGGGAGTATTAACAACTTCACTAAGTTTTGTCTTTTCAATTTCTTTTAATTTTGGGTCTCCATCTATGCTTACCAAAACTGTAGATTCTTTCCTGAAATAGATGTTAGGGGGAGTGTTGTTCAATTTTTCGGCCACTATATGGTCCATAGCTACTGAATCAACGGAGGCGATTATTTGGTCCAATGAAACTTCAAGCTTAACGGCCTCTAAATTGTCAATTATGATTTTTTTTAGTTTTTCAATATTGTCCTCATTATCTACGTCTGGAAACTTTACGGCTGGGATTTCCATTTTTTCCAATACAGCAACCCTAGTTTCTAGGTCTGTTGATAATCTTACTTTAAACCAAAGGGCCCCAAAAGTCATTGCTTCTTTATCATCTTTAATTGAAAGGGCCATTCTACCTTCGAGGTTGTTTTCAATTAAGGTTTCAAGCTGTGGTTGATAAAGCGTGATGGTGTACTTTCCTTGCACTATTTCCCGCGGCCAGTCCAGCTGAGTAGAGTCTGCTTGGGAAAATAAGTTTCCAGTAAAAAGGGAGAGCACTAAAATTAATGACAGGCGCATATAATTATTTGTAGATGAATAGAACTACAAAGGAAGTATAAGTTTTATAAAAAATGGAACAATGCTCAAATTAAAGCACCATAGCCATTTTCCAATGTTTGAATAGTCATTCAGAATATAACAACGGGATCATTTTTTAATAATGGTGAAGGAGCTTTTAATATTTGTTTTGCCTCCTTTTAACGCTAATGAATATGTTCCTGCCGAAGCCATTTTAAATAGACTGGCAAGATATGGACCTTCTTCTGGGGAAAAGTCTATCATGAGATTCCATTTATAAGTGTTTAACCCAACAGTGCTCTCTAGTGAATCGGAGAAGACTGTTTTTCCATCTTTATCCATAATGGTTAATTCAATTTGTTCGCTATTTGGGGTGAAAAAACTGAAGGCAACAGCCTCGTAACTTGACAAATCAGGTTTGCGTCCTGAATCATCAGGAGAGGGTAAGATTGCTTCAGAGATATGAAGCACTTCAGCAGTTTCAGATTTGTTGGTGAAATTTTGGTGCAAAGGATTTAAATCAATTTTAAATATCCCTCTGCCATGAGTAGCAGCAATTAGGTCGTTTTCCCGTGTTTGAATGGTCATGTCTGAGACAAAGACATTCGGCATGTTATTGCCTAGAACTTTCCACGAATCTCCTCGATCTGTTGAAATAAAGACCCCATTGAAGGTGCCGCAATACAATACATTTTCAAAGGTTGGATCTTCCAAAATTACATTTATTGGGGAATTGGGAAGGTTGGCAGTAATAGAGGTCCAAGTTTTTCCATAATCTTCAGACCTATATGCATAAGCATTCAAATCGTCTTCAGTTATGCCGCTTTGTGTTATGTAGACCCTTGATTCCACGAACTTTGAGGGGGCAAAGCTCTTAATGTATTTTGGGGCTAGTCCGTTTGAAATTTCTGTCCAATTTTCGCCATCATTTTTTGTGACCCAAGCCGCACCTTTTGATGTGCCTGCATAGAGCAAACCTTGTTTGGTGGGAGATTCTTCCGTGGCGATTACACCGTTTCCTATACGCTCTGAATCTGCAGAGAGGCTGAGGTCTGGGCTAATTACTACCCAATTGTCACCGCGATCAGTTGTTTTAAACATGAAATTGGCCCCGTAGTAGAGTGTTTTTGTACTATGGATTGAAGTAAAAAATGGGGTAAGCCATTCGTTAAAAAGCTTTGAGTTTAAGTTGCGTGGCAATCTTGGTTTAATGTTTTTGACTACACCAGTAGACATAACTTTACGTCTCATCGCACCATTCTGTGATTCATAATAAACAATGTTAGAAGTTTCCAAGTCTGGCGCTACAACAATGCCATCTCCTCCACCCCAGACATCTATCCAAACATATTCCCAACCATCAACGCCAACTTTCTTAAGTGATTTGGCAGGTCCTCTTACGGCAGAATCATCTTGTGTTCCTGAGTAGATATTGTAAGGCGTATCATTGTCAGTCCGCACAAAATAAAATTCACCAACTGGAATATTATTGTATTGCATCCATGAGGCACCGCGATCATAACTGATGTATAAGCCCCCGTCATTCCCAGCAATGATATGGTTTGGATTACTTGGGTTGATCCACATTTCATGGTGGTCCAAGTGAAAAGTATTGCCCGGAGAAGGATGCATATTTTGTACATCTCCTCTTACTGTTGTGAAAGATTTTCCTGCATCTGTGGTTCTTAAGACATTTACCCCAAGCAGGTATACCTCATCATCATTCAGTGGGTTGACGAAACAATCCGTAAAAACCTCGCCAAAGGTGTTTAGTATTTTTAAGTTTTCATCATGGGTTTTGGCCCAGTTCTCCCCTCCATTAGTAGTAAGATAAAGTTCTCCAGAGCCATTTTCATAACCTTCATTCACATTGTCAATAAAGGCATAAACCTTATCGCTATTTTGAATGGACATGGCCAAACCTATTCTTCCATTTTCTTCACCTGCTGGAAATCCTTCTGCCGACTTATTCCAAGTGTCTCCTCCATCCGTACTTTTATACAAGCTTCCACCTGGGCCAGCTTTAACTTCGGCACATTCCCAAGTTGAGGCGTACATGATGGATGGGTTTGTTGGAGAGATGGTGACATCATTGCCTCCCGTACGATCATTGGTATAGAGCACTTTACTCCATGACTCGCCACCATTTTGGGTTTTGTAGATACCCCTGTCTTCGCTAGGTGAATAGAAATTCCCCAAAGCTGCCACAAAAACAATATCTGGATTTGTAGGGTGCACGGTTATTCGACTTATATGGTGCGTATTGTCCAAACCTAACGCTTTCCAGGTTTTCCCAGCATCATCGGACCTAAAAACCCCACCACCAGGTATTGTATGCCCCCTTTTGGCGCGTAAACTTTCTCCAGTCGCTACATAAACGATATCACTATTGCTCGGAGCAATTTTAACATCTCCTATACTATAGCCAGCATGGTTATCAAAGATTGCCTCCCAAGAAAGGCCATGGTTGGTAGTTTTCCATAGATTTCCGGTTCCGAAGCCGGCATAAATGACACCTGGTGTTTCAGGAACAACATCGATGGCTTCGATGCGTCCTGAGTTAATCACAGGCCCGAGCAAATCCCATTTTAAACCTGAAAAACTGGATTTTTTTTTGTTTTCAGAAAAGGATTCCCATGCCTTAACTATTGGCGATTCGATTGTTTGTGCAGTCAGGGAAGCCGTAAAAAGAATGAATAGAGCTGATAGGAGTGTTTTGAATTGGTTCATCATGCTGAATATTTGGTTGTAGGGAGGCTAAAGACAATTGAAGTCCCATTTCTCATCCAAGCGTGAGGACTTCTTCTAACCGTAATAAACCTAAACATAAAGGGAATTAAAACAAAAAACCCTCCCGATTTCTCAGGAAGGTTTCTGTACAAGAGGCGGTTCCATTCTCGAACTCTTACTTTAACAACGTTAAAGACATACTCTCTTTAAAAGAGATGATGATTTATGAGTGCTTATTGCCTAGTAATGGTAATGTATTCAATTCCAATAGACTACCATTAAGGACTTAAACTATAATAGATTAGAGTAGAAAGGTTATGGCAAATACGACAGGAAAGAAATATGGAGGAAGGAAAAAAGGGACTCCAAATAAATTAACAACAGAGATAAGATCAGCATTAAAAGATATTATCTACTCTGAAATTGATAACATTGAAGATAGGCTATTATTACTTGAACCTAAGGAGAGAATAGAATTAGTGATTAAACTTATTCCTTACGTTTTACCTAAAATTGAGCAGGTAACTTATTACAATGGTGAACCAAGTGATTGGAGTATTTAACCATCCTCTATGTAAAACGTCAGCCTAATGTTTATCTCGTAAGTGGTAAACATTAGGCTGACGTTTTGCTAGAAATAATTTTTAATGCCTACCTTACATCCAATGAAGGGACAGAAGCTTGTTTGACATCTAATTTGTTGTTTTAGACATCTCTTAAATTATTTTGTAATATTTAAATTTTTATTTTGAGGTCTTTAATGCCTAATTTTTTCATACAGAAATTATATCTGTTTTTTAATCGCTTCCTTCAATCTGCGTTATTTTTCGCGGTAATGTTGCTCACCTTTTCTTCTGTTCAGGGGCAAAATAACCCCCCAGTCTTCACTTCTACTGCTGTAACAGCGGTTAATGATAATGCGACATATACTTATGCTATTACCACTAGTGATAACGATGGCGATATTGCAACAGTGACCAGCGCTAACTTACCAAGTTGGTTGTCTCTGGAAAGTGATGTGCAAGTAACCACTTTGGCAGGCTCAAGCCTAGGTTTTGCAGATGACACGGGCACTGCTGCTAAATTCTCCTATCCCAAGGGCGTAGCAGTAGACGCATCAGGCAATGTGTACGTGGCTGATGCTGGCAATCATAAAATCCGAAAGATCACCTCTGCAGGAGTGGTAAGTACTTTGGCAGGTTCAAGTAAGGGTTTTGCAGATGGCACGGGCACTGCTGCTCGATTCAACGGTCCCTCTGGCGTAGCAGTAGACGCATCAGGCAATGTGTACGTAGCTGATACATACAATCATAAAATCCGAAAGATCAGCCCTGCAGGAGTGGTAACCACTTTGGCAGGCGATGGAACCGCTGGTTTTGCAGATGACACGGGCACTGCTGCTAAATTCTCCTATCCCACTGGCGTAGCAGTAGACGCATCAGGCAATGTGTACGTAGTTGATTTTTTCAATAATAAAATCCGAAAGATCAGCCCTGCAGGAGTGGTAAGTACTTTGGCAGGTTCAAGCGCTGGTTTTAAAAATGGCACGGGCACTGCTGCTAAATTCAGCAGTCCCTATGGCGTAGCAGTAGATGCATCAGGCAATGTGTACGTGGGTGATAGAGACAATCATAAAATCCGAAAGATCACGACTCAATTTGTGCTCAGCGGAGATGCTACTGGGCAGGTGGCAGGTGGTCAAAGTGTAACCTTAACAGCTGATGATGGTAATGGAGGAACCGTTAATCAAGTATTTACAATTACTGTTACTGATGCCACAGCACCAGTATTCACTTCCTTGACTACTGCCACCTTTGCAGAGAACGGTACGGGTAGCGCCTATACAGTCACCGCTACTGATGCGAATGCTGTGATTTATAGCTTAGGTACAGTCAATGACGAGGCACTTTTCAGCATCACAGCAGGAGCAGTAAGCTTCAATACGTCACCAGACTTTGAAGTGCCAGGAGGCGACAATGCTGACAATACTTATCTGATCAATGTGATTGCAGGTGACGGTATCAATCAGGTGAGTCAAACAGTGACGATCACCGTTACTGATGTGGACGATACAGCTCCAGTATTCACTTCCTTGACTACTGCCACCTTTGCAGAGAACGGTACGGGTAGCGCCTATACAGTCACCGCTACTGATGCGAATGCTGTGACTTATAGCTTAGGTACAGGCAATGACGAGGCACTTTTCAGCATCATAGCAGGAGCAGTAAGCTTCAATACTTCACCAGACTTTGAAGCGCCAGGAGGCGACAATGCTGACAATACTTATCGGATCAATGTGATTGCAAGTGACGGTATCAATCAGGTGAGTCAAACAGTGACGATCACCGTTACTGATGTGGACGATACAGCTCCAGTATTCACTTCCTTGACTACTGCCACCTTTGCAGAGAACGGTACGGGTAGCGCCTATACAGTCACCGCTACTGATGCGAATGCTGTGACTTATAGCTTAGGTACAGGCAATGACGAGGCACTTTTCAGCATCACAGCAGGAGCAGTAAGCTTCAATACGCCACCAAACTTTGAAGCGCCAGGAGGCGACAATGCTGACAATACTTATCTGATCAATGTGATTGCAAGTGACGGTATCAATCAGGTGAGTCAAACAGTGACGATCACCGTTACTGATGTCAATGATCCAGTATTCACTTCCTTGACTACTGCCACCTTTGCAGAGAACGGTACGGGTATCGCCTATACAGCCACCGCTACTGCTGCGAATGCTGTGACTTATAGCTTAGGTACAGGCAATGACGAGGCACTTTTCAGCATCACAGCAGGAGCAGTAAGCTTCAATACGCCACCAGACTTTGAAGTGCCAGGAGGAAACAATGCTGACAATACTTATCTGATCAATGTGATTGCAAGTGACGGTATCAATCAGGTGAGTCAAACAGTGACGATCACCGTTACTGATGTCAATGATGACCCAGTCTTCACTTCTACTGCTGTAACAGCGGTTAATGATAATGCGACATATACTTATGCTATTACCACTAGCGATGGCGATGGCGATGCTGTAACAGTGACTAGCGCTAACTTACCAAGTTGGTTGTCGCTGGAAAGTGATGTGCAAGTAACCACTTTGGCAGGCTCAAGCCTAGGTTTTGCAGATGACACGGGCACTGCTGCTCAATTCAATCGTCCCCGTGGCGTAGCGGTAGACGCATCAGGCAATGTGTACGTGGCTGATTATTTCAATCATAAAATCCGAAAGATCAGCCCTGCAGGAGTGGTAACCACTTTGGCAGGCTCAAGCCTAGGTTTTGCAGATGACACGGGCACTGCTGCTAAATTCTCCTATCCCAAGGGCGTAGCAG
>Ga0307985_10000181_pt1 | contig 37089 bp, 30 predicted proteins | sample EllFjometageno80_FD_203155 | JGI IMG/M metagenome (GOLD analysis project Ga0307985, IMG submission 203155) | Marine microbial communities from Ellis Fjord, Antarctic Ocean - #80 | ecosystem: Environmental > Aquatic > Marine > Unclassified | place: Southern Ocean | collected 2014-10-09 | reverse complement strand
TTGATGGTATTGAGCCCTTCTCTTCGGAAGAAGAAAACACAATTACCAACCAGGGCAATGGCAATTGTGTTGCAAGAAAATTTCCCGCGCAAAATGATACCGCAGGCTTTAGAACAACCACCTTTATCGGCGACACATCGACAGTTACCGACAGGACTGAATTTTACGAAGAAGTAACTAGCGCAATAACTATCACGGTCATTGAACATATCACCCGAGTTGGTGACTCTCAGACCGTGACATCCGATCGCTATACATCATATTTTGAATCACTAGGGGGCATGCTTTTTAATTCCGAGAACGATTCCGTAATTACTACCTCAGGCACAAATTTATCGCCTTCAACACAAAACATAAACACCACTTACGCGCCCTCTTTGTTTGTCGGGCCATCAGATACTCTGTGTGAAGGACAAGAATGGTTTGCTTCTCCTGTAATGGAGACTACAACAAATAGTCCTGATTTATCAGGAAATGGGCCCGCTGTCAGTCAATCGCTTCCTATGGTTGTTACCATTAATTCTATTGGCGATATTGTGACTGTGCAAGGTGGCACATATAGCACAATAAAAATGACGGTTTTATCTCCAAACAGCCAAACGATCATCTGGACTGATTTGAATTTTGGAGTAAGGGTTTTGTCGGAGTCTTATCAAGGCGACTCTGAGAACCCAAGTAGCATAGAAGAATTAATCCAATTTGACTTGCCGTTTTGACTCTAGAAATTAAGTGAGCCCTAAACTGTGGCAAGTCAAACTCTGGCACTATTAACTTCCTCTTTCTTACCGAATGTTTCAATGACATCGGGCGATCCCGCTATTAGTTGTGCAATTGGAGCGTCAACGGCAGCCAAACTGTGCATGTCATAATTCGGGCCGGTGCAGGGATCGCTAGAAGCACTATCGATTAATTCGTGATTTGAAGGCAGTGTAACTATAAGACTTGACCCAACGTCACTACCAAGCGCTTATGAGTGAGTAAATATACCATCAGTTAAAATAGTGACACCGCTAAACTGCCGGTGCCGAACTATTTCTAGCATCGCCACACCTAGTACCAAAACCGAAGGCCAAGCACCCAATGGGTTTCCATCCGGCTTGAACTCAATGGCAGCAGATCTGCTGTCTCACCAAATCTTTTGACGCGCTCAACGCCCAAGTAAGGGGCGAACTGTCTATCAAACTCATAACGCAAACGAGCACCAGCCTTGATAGTGGACAGGCCTGACCCACGACCTAACTCGATATCTTTTTGACTAAAAGCCTTTATGTCGATGCGTGGCTGTAGCACCAATCGCTGGGTCAGCAATAATTCGTACTCGACCTCTAGGTCAAAGGCTGTGCGGCCTTTGTTACCAAGATGCAGAGCTGCATCTACCTCAAACCAGTAAGGTACCAGACCTTTAAACCCAATCGTTGCCCAGTCTCTGTCCGCATTTTCTCCAAAAGAATGGTGCAAACCCCCGCGTATATCCCAAAAGGGTGAGACAGCACGTGAGTACAAAAGGTCTACCTCGCCTTCCTCCACTTCACCTCCAACGGTCTCGATCTGAGTTTGCAGCAATAGGCGGCGGTAACTATTACCAAGCCAAGCAAAGCCTTCCATTTCTGTACCCTGGCCATCCCCATGATCGACAAATTCGAACCGATCCATCCATACACCAACGAAGGTAGCCTCATCTGCCAGAACAACCTGGCGCTGTGATGCCAAGGCATACGGCCCCGATGCACGCTCATACCCGCCAGAGTAAGCATGTGGATCACGCAGCGCATCAGCATCCATCACAGCCATATCAGAGTGACTCATTGCATCATGATTCATCTCATCATGATTCATCTGCTCATGATTCATCTGCTCATGATTCATCTCTTCATGGTTCATCTGCTCATGATTCATCGCAGCCTGCGCGGCATCATCAGCGGTGTCTGTTGCTGAATTCTCATAAATCATTCCTGAACCAACAGCATGTGGCATTTCAGGAACCTCATTACCGGTGTGATGCATTTGATGGTCGCTATCCTGAGCTATTACTTTTCCATTCAGGCTAAGTGCTAGCGCAGCAACTATACCCAGAGTCATTGTTGCCTTGTTCATACAACCACTACTTCGCGAAACATCCCCGCGTCCATATGGAATAACAAGTGACAGTGCCAGACCCAACGCCCCAGAGCGTCTGCAGTCACGCTAAAACTAACCCGCTGTGCCGGCTGCACAGGCACGGTGTGTCGACGGACAAGGAAATTCCCATCTTCATCCTCAATATCACTCCACATTCCATGCAGATGCATGGGGTGAGTCATCATCGTGTCGTTATGAAGATGAACCCGCAGCCGTTCACCGTGACGAAAGTGAATCGGCGTAGAATTACCGTACTCCAAACCATCTATTGACCAGCTATAGCGTTCCATATTGCCGGTCAGATGTAGCTCGATTTCCCGTTCGGGCTCGCGATTGTCAAATGGCCCCCCTAGCGATCTCAAGTCGGCCAGCGTAAGCACACGATGCGCAGTGTTACGAAGACCCACTCCCGGGTCATCTAGATTGGTGCGCGGAAAATCCACGCGCATGTCAGTACTAGGACCAAACTCTGACGTGGCATGCCTGCCTCTAACCGGATTGTCCATGGCCATTGGCATGTCACCATGATCCATCCCAGCCATATCATGTCCGCCACCGGACATATTTCCCATCATGTCCACCATCGAAAGCCACTGTGCCTCTCTGCGCTGTGGCACAGGAGCAGACAGACCAGGCCTCGCCGAAAGAGTCCCTCGAGCAAAGCCAGTTCGATCCATCGTTTCCGCAAAGAACGTGTAGGCATCTTCAGTGGGGGTGACAACAACGTCATAGGTTTCACCCGCTCCCAGGCGAAACTCATCGACCGTAACCGGTTCCACATTTCTGCCATCGACTTGCACTACTGTCATGGGTAAATCTGGAATGCGCACATCGAAGAAAGTGTTTCCAGCCGCATTAATAATACGCAAGCGCACACGTTGGCCCTTCTCAAATAGGCTAGTGCTATTACCCGCAGGCGTAACACCATTGACAAGATAGGTCAGCGTTTCTGCAGACAGGTCAGCCAAATCAGTCGGTTTCATACGCATGGCATTGAACATGTCACGCTTGCTCATCGCGGCGCCCAGACCTCGCTCGGCGATATCGCGAGCTAGCGCCGGCAGAGTCGGCTGATTGAAGTTGTATAGGTGCCCCATCGTTTTCAACTTCTGAAACACGTACATCGGATCTTCGTCCGTCCATTCAGACAACATGATCACGTGATCCTGCTCAGCTTGGATCTCCTCACCTGCAGCCGGTTCAATGATTATGGCGCCGTACATGCCAGTCATTTCCTGAAACGCAGAATGGGAGTGATACCAGTAGGTGCCGCTCTGCTGTACTTTAAATCGGTATTGAAAAGTTTCACCTGGCGCTATACCCGGAAAACTAATACCGGGTACTCCGTCCATCTGAAAGGGCAGGATCATGCCATGCCAGTGAAGTGAGGTTTGCCGATTGAGGTGATTAGTCACATTAATCGTAACTTCTTGCCCTTCTTTCCAGCGCAGCGTCGGCGCCGGAATCGACCCGTTGATAGCAGTTGCTCTACGCGTACTGCCGGTGAAGTTGACCATGGTCTCATCAATGGACAGGTTGAATGTCTTGCCTCGGAGTACCTCGGGTCTACGCGCCGCGCTCATCTGTGGACTGCCGTAGACATAGTGGCTACTTGCTAATCCGGCGCTTAATAGTCCGCCCCCGGCTAGGCCTTGGACGAAACGGCGCCGCGACTTGATCACCGATGAAGAAGTCAAACCAAATTGATTGATAGAAGGTTGTTTGCCCTTCATAAACTGCTCCTACTGATTTAATTTACGCGCAGTGGCGCGAATACACTAAACGGTTCGATTACGGCAGTGAGGATCGGGAGCAGTCAACTAAACTAAAGGAGCACACAGGTGCAACCAAGTACGGCGATTAGATTTCAATGACTAGGGAATTTGAAAAAATAATGCCCGCCAATCCGCTAGGCGGATATTGGGGGCCGATACAGTAGATACGCGCGACTTAGCGTGTTACCAGTGATAATGCTATAGAATTTTTGATCAGACCCAAAGGTATTACTCGAAGAGGGAATCGTTGCTGTACTGGAACAGTGATTACTGCAATTCATGCAATAATCATCGCAGTCTTCGGAGCCATGCTCGTGGGCATCCACCATTAATTGTTTCTCAGACGAGTCCATCATGGCTTCATGATCATGGCCTGTCATGTGCATATCAGCCATAGCTATTTCGTCAGCGTCAACCACAGTGGATGATTCAGCCATCCACGCAGATGCTCCCACATTCACTGGTGCGAGCATAAGGAAGACTAATACTGTAACTATGTAACGCTTAATCATTGAATTGAATTGAATTGAATTGAATTGAATTGAATTGAATTGAATTGAATTGATAGACCGGTATTCTAGCTAATGTTCAGTAGTGCATCAGACAGCTTCGACCTACTCTAAAGTCAAGTAGATCAGAGTGAGATTCTAACCTATAGACCAGTGGAGTTCACTGCTAAAAGCAGATTATTTTTCAGGAATGTGAACGAATCACAGCTAGCAAGCCAACGAGGGGGGAGTCATGAATTTATAGTTCTGAACCTACTGCTGTGTGCAGGAGGGCTGCCTCCTATTCTGGTGCAATTTTGGAGGGCAACCATCGGCATTAATCTTTTAGTAGGCAGTCTGATTGATCCTCTAATTTTATCAGCAAGTTAAAAAAAGAAATCAAAGTGTACTGTGGAATCATCACTTAAGGAGGTTAAAAACTACTGTAGTTGTATTCTGAGCCTGTTTACTTCTCTGGCGCTATTTACTTCTCTAGTCCTATTTACTTTAATACGAGCGACTCTGCCGGTTTTCCTTTAAATTAGGCCTATGCGATCATCGACACTAATGTGCTCGATCCTATAGTGCCTTTTGTCTCGTATGACCGATCTTTCGATATGCTTAATTAATCGAGGACTCCCCATGAAATTCACTTTCAATCTAAGATTTCCAAGTTTGTTGTTGTTGGCTTTGGGGGTTTTTTTCTCACCCTTCTCTTTAGCACAAGACACTTCTGCGGTCGCAGTATACACCGCTCGGGAAATAGTCACCTTGGACCCAGCTCGACCGGTAGTCGAAGCTGTCGCAGTTAAAGGTAATCGAATTGTCGCAACAGGTTCACTCGAAGAGGTACAACGCTCTTTATCTGGACAAGCATTCACAATCGATTCTCGCTTCGACGATTTGGTGCTCATTCCAGGACTGATCAATCAGCATGAGCATGCTTGGCTAGCTGCTTTATTGTTCATGACCGAGATCCTGTCGATTGAAGACTGGGTTTTACCTCAGAAAACGGTAAGCCGTGTTAGTGATGCGGCCGATTATCGAGAGCGCTTGAAGAAAATAGTAGACGAACATTCCGATCCTTCCCAGGTCCTCTACACCTGGGGATTTCACCAGCTTTTTCATGGTGAGTTAACACGCGCCGACCTGGACGAAATTAGCGACATAATTCCGATCGTGGTTATGCAAAGATCTCTTCACGAACAGATTCATAATACCCGCGCACTCGAATATTTTAGTATTGACCAATCCATGATTGATAGCGCTCCTGAATCGGTGAGCGATCAAACAAATCTTGCAGAGGGACATTTCTGGGAACAAGGGCAGAGCCTAATCGTTGCTAGGGTCTTTGCAGATCTCTTCCGCCCGAGTCGCTACACCCCGGCATTGGAGCAGATAGAGGAATATTGGCACGCGGCAGGAAGCACTCTATTAGCTGAACCAGGCGGCATGGTTTCACCAGCACTCATTGCGCTGCAGAATCAAGTGCTAGGTGACGCAGAAACACCTTTTCGAATGTATTACATAGCCGATGGAAGGTCATTCGTTAGAAATTTTCCGGAAGATCAGGTAATCGCTGAAACTGAAAAACTCTTTGCCTTAGCAGAAGGCATGACTGAATTTATTCCAAGGCAAGTGAAGCTTTTTGCCGATGGAGCAATGTTTAGTCAGTTAATGCAGATGAGCGAAGGTTATCTTGATGGCCACCATGGAGAGTGGCTTATGGATCCGGAGGTTTTTGCCAAGGCCTTTCGCATTTATTGGGATGCTGGTTACCAAATTCATGTGCATCAAAATGGTGATGCAGGGCTCGACATGGTTCTGGAGAACCTAGAAGACAATATGCAGCGCAGGCCTCGTGACGACCATCGCACAGTAATTGTACACTTTGGGTTTTCACGGCCTGACCAAGTTGACCAATTGGCAAAGCTTGGCGCTATAGTAAGTGCGAATCCTTTCTATCCAGTGGTCCTAGCTGAACGCTACAGCGAAGTAGGAATTGGACCTGAGCGTGCGCAAGAAATGGTAAGACTAGGAGATTTAGTACGCGCTGGCGTCTCATTCTCCTTGCACTCTGATACTCCTATGGCCTCTGGCCAACCGCTCAGGCTCATGTCAAACGCGATAAATCGAATCACAACCAACGGGAGTGTAGCTGGCCCGGCCCAGCGCATAAGTGCCGAGCGCGCGCTGCAAGCGGTTACTCTCGATGCGGCTTACTCTTTAAGAATGGAAGACGAGATCGGTTCCATCGTGCCCGGCAAGCTTGCCAATTTCACTGTTTTATTTGAAAACCCACTGACTGTTTCACCGCAGATAATTAAGGACATAAAAGTTTGGGGAACGGTGCATGAAGGAAGGGTTATCGGGGTCAGAGCAAATATCCAGTAGTGTTAATGTCGGCTATAGGCCAGAAACGGACGGTTTACACCGTGGCCTGCCCACATTTAAAATATTTATCATCGTTTAACCCCAGGGCACGGGAGATGAATAGGCGATAGTATACTTACCCTCTTAGGCGTTTTGATTGTACTTGGCATGCTATTCATCCTATGAGAATACTTATTCAAAAACGTGGCATGAGGTCAATAGCACCGGCTCTTATTAATTTACATAACCCTGGATTAGAGCAGGCATTGAGCCGCAACTTATGAAAAAGTTGTGAGACGCTTAATTGCCGAGGGTTAACCATCAGCCTGCCGGGCAGTGGGCTGAGCAATGAGAAATCGGAGCGTCAGGCATAGGGTTTGGCTGCTGCATTGTGTTTGCCGCAGCGATGCATCAGGCTTGGTATATTAACATCGCTTATTGCTGCTCTGTTCTGGTTCATAACTACCATGGAAGTTGCTATAACTTTACTCTGAGCCCCAATACTTTTTGCCCATGCGCACCCATCCCCTGGCCTCTGAACCGGGCGCCCTGAACCTAGCCCTATAACTGCTATTCGCTCAACTCTTTCAGCTAAGGCTTAGTCACCTGACTAAAGGGTGACAACGCGAATCGATTAAGTATAGAATAAGAATGATTCGTATTTGTATTTGTATTATATTTAACGGTCTTTCATGGTTAGAACAACAATCTTCTGGCTTCATCTCGCCTGCGGTGTCAGCGCTGGCCTGGTCGTGTTGATGATGTCGGTAACCGGCGTCGTCCTCACCTACGAGCGCCAAGCTCAAGCGTGGGAAGATCGCAGCTATTACGCCGAACCCGAAGCGGGTCAGCAGATGATGTCAGCTAACCAGTTGATAGGGGCTAGTCGGGGCCTCGAGGGTTTCGAGCCCACTAGCCTAATGCTAAGTTCAGACCCGACCGCCCCCGCTGTTCTAAAACAGGGCCGTAGCCAAATTCAATACCTCAACCCCTATAACGGTGAGGCCTACAATCCACATTCCGATGCCTTAAGCGCCTTCTTTTCCACGGTGCGTGGCTGGCACCGCTGGTTCAACATGAGCGGCGACAACCGTAGCTCGGCACGCGTTATCACCGGCGCTGCGAATCTGATGTTTCTCTTCTTGGTACTAAGCGGCATCTATCTGTGGCTGCCCAAGATTTATGCCCGAACAACGCTACGCGCGCGCGTCTGGTTTAACGCATCAAACAGCAATGCCAATGCACGCAACTTTAACTGGCACCATGTGCTTGGGTTCTGGGCAGCTATACCGCTAATGGTTATTATTTCGACCGCCACCGTTTTTAACTACTCCTGGGCTAACAGCCTAGTCTACCAACTCGCTGGCGAAGAAGCGCCGGTAAGAGGTGGCTCAGCAAGCGTGGAGCCCCCCGTGACCGCTCCTGTGAGTCGCCTGCCCTACGCCAACTTAATCGATACGGCAAAAACCTACAGCACAAGCTGGCGCACGATCACTCTCGCCATACCCGCTGCAGAAGCAAACTCTGCAAGTTTGACGATTGATGAAGGTGACGGTGGGCAGCCGCAGAAACGCCATGTACTGACACTCAATGTGACCGATGGCGAGGTTATTAAGTGGGCGCCTTTCACCAGCCAAACACCAGGTGCACAAGCAAGACGTTGGGTAAGATTTTTGCACACAGGCGAGGCCTTGGGACTAACCGGACAGACCATCGCAGGCATTGCTTCATTCGCTGCGATACTCATGGTTTGGACAGGGCTGGCGCTAGCACTTCGTCGCTTCCTGCGCTGGCTTGAGAAACAGAAACGAGCGAGAGAGGTAGAAGCGCCTACGATCTAAAAGGGGACGGAGGGATTTATTTTTAACCAGTTATAACTGGTTAAAAATAAATCCCTCCGTCCCCTTTGCCATCTGAATCTCTTGACTCTTCTTCATCGACGTATTCGAGAAAGTCGCCTGACTGAAAGCCGAGCTCCTTGCTGATTAAAGCTCGCGTGCTAAAGCGAATCACCTTTACCTTTTCCGTGTTAAGTAGAAATAAATTAGTCGCAGACAAGCCTGCACGCTGCCACAGCTCCTTGCGGAAAATCTTATTCTTCGCCATTTCCACACCTAGATTAATACGCATATCCATGCAGGCATACTAGGCAGAGAAATTATACTTTTTAACTATTTATTTATGTTTATCACAAACTATATTACCTTTATAACGATTACTCCTCTACTGAGATTCACAACGATGCCACTCGTTCCAGAAATCTTTGATAACATCCTGTCTCTTGCCGTTAAGCGTACAATTTACTATGGATAAAATTTTAAAGATCAACACTCTAAGCGCTCTATTAATGATCATAGCCACGAGCTGCGTTCCAAAAACGATTCCCATCAGTCAGGGCATTCCTTGGGAGCTTGCCGAGTACCGCAGCGAAACCATCTCCGACCTGCGCTACCATTTTGCGCTGGATATTCCGCTCTCCCCTACAGAAGCAATTAAGGGTAAGTCACGCATTACCCTTAATTGGAATGATCCCGACGCACAGCCACTTGTTATAGATTTTCTCTTGCCGCAGCAGAGAGTTCACAGCGTCTTAGTGAATGACAAGGAAGCGAACTGGCAGCCGGTTAATGATCACATCGTCATTCCTGCATCCGCTCTGAGAGCCGGAGAGAACAGCATAGCCCTCACTTTCGAGGCAGGCGATGAAGCCTTCAATCGTCGTGAGGATTTCCTCTATTCGCTGTTCGTGCCCGACCGCGCCCATTTCTCTCTTCCACTGTTGGATCAACCAAACTTAAAGGGAAGAGTAACTTGGGAGGTGACGGTACCGGAGCAATGGAAGGTCATAGCGAATGGGCCGGAGGCTTCAGCTAACACACAGAATGGGCGCACACATTTTACCTTTCTCCAGACGCAGCCAATGCCTAGCTACCTCTTCGCAGTAGCGGCGGGTGTGTTCGAGCGAGAGACTGCCGAGATAAACGGTCGCACCTTTACCATGTATCACCGTGAGACCGATGCAGCTAAGGTTGCGCGCAATCGCGACGAGATCTTTCGACTGCATGCTACTACGCTTAACTGGCTTGAAGACTACACGCAGATTGACTATCCATTTCAGAAATTCGACTTCGTCCTGATACCATCGTTTCAGTATGGAGGCATGGAACACCCCGGCGGAATACTCTACCGACAGGCGGGCATTTTCTTAGATGAGACTGCCACCCAGAATCAGGTGCTAGGGCGCGCCTCGCTCATTGCTCACGAAACTGCACATATGTGGTTCGGCGATCTCGTCACTATGAATTGGTTCGACGATGTCTGGACCAAGGAAGTATTCGCCAACTTTATGGCGGCAAAAATTGTGAACCCCTCCTTCCCTGAGGTTGATCACGAGCTACGCTTTCTAACTGCACATCACCCGACTGCCTATTCGGTAGATCGCACGATTGGTGCAAACCCCATTCGCCAGCCACTTGAGAACCTGCGCTTCGCAGGCACTCTCTACGGCGCGATCATCTATCAGAAGGCACCCATCGTGATGCGACACTTGGAGAATCGCGTGGGTGAAGAGCTATTCCGTGAGGGTATTCGCGAATACCTATCCACCTACGCCTACGGCAATGCCACTTGGCCTGACTTGATTGCCATACTCGATGCGCGATCCGAACAAGATCTAGCTACCTGGAGTGAGGTATGGGTAGAGGAGCCAAATAGACCTTCGATCAACATCTTCAGAGAGGATGGAGATGTCGTTGTGCAACAGCAAGATCCAGAAAATAGGGGACGCGTGTGGCCACAGACACTTGAAATGCGCATTGGTTCGATCCATGCAAACGAGACACTAACTATTGAACTGGAGTCCGAGCCGCAACGCCTAATCGGAATGGCGAATGCAGAATTCATCTTGCCAAATGGCAGCGGGGTTGAATATGGAGAGTTCATTTTGGATCAGCAGAGTCAGGCCTATCTTGTCTCGAACGTTAATCAATTGGATACGGCCCTACTGCGTGGTGCGACTTGGGTTACTTTGTGGGACCAAGTCTTGGAAGGACGCCTCGCGCCGAGCCTGTTCCTGAAAACCGCGCTAGATGCATTGGCAATCGAGCAGGACGAGCTAGTCGTCTCAAGAATTCTTGGTTACACCCGCACTGTATATTGGAACTACCTCAGCAACTCCGAGCGTCAGCGCGTAAGCGGAGAAATTGAAAACTTACTCTGGAGCCAGGTCATGAGCGAACGCTCTCGCTCCGGCCGCTCCTCCTTCTATTCCGCCTATCGCAGCCTCGCGAACACAGATGAAGGCCTTGCTAGATTACAGCGATTATGGTCTGGCGATGAGCAAGTTACCGATCTACCACTTTCCGAATTGGAGCAGATCGGCCTAGCCAGTGGATTGGCCATAAAGGGAATAGTGAACGCCCAGGAGATCTTGTCACAGCAGAGCGAGCGACTAGAAAACCCGGACCGGCTTGCACGATTCAAGTTCCTGCGCGATTCACTCTCGGCAGATCTAACAGTGCGAGCTGTTTTTTTCGAATCACTCAAGCTCGAGTCTAATCGCGACCGTGAGGCCTGGGTAATAGCTGGATTGAATAACATTCATCATCCGCTTCGGGCGCAGGAATCTATCGATCTGATCGCTCCAGCACTGAACATGATCGCAGAGATTCAAGCCACTGGAGACATCTTCTTCCCAGGACGCTGGCTGGACTCGACTCTTAGTGGACACAACTCCGTAGAGGCTGCGAAAACTATTAGACAATTTTTGGAAACCGCGCCCGATCTTTCACCACGATTACGGCTAAAAGTTCAGCAATCTGCAGACAGTGTGTTTAGAGCAGCGTATTTAGTTAACGGCTGGAGAGCCGATTAATCAGGCTAGAGGCTTCACCATTTTGATAACGGTATTCTCCGAGCCATTCGCAGCAGTCTCCACCCTGCGCTCAACTTCGACATAGCCGCGCGCGAGATAAAGTGGCTCACCCGGTACAGTTGAGCCCAACTCGATAGTTTTAAAGCCTGCCTTGCTTGCTGCATCCTCGCCTAGCTCTAGTAGTAAAGTACCTATACCGCGTCGCGTCCAATCAGGGTGCGTATACATGGCGCGTATCCGCGCGGCTTCAGTATCAGGATCGCTCAAACTGTCATCGCGACCTACCGTGTGATCACCACCATATAGAGTCTTTCTCTTACCCCAGCCACCACAACCCACCAGCACCGCTTTTCCGTTATGAATAGCTTCGATCAAAAAATAGGTTCCATCGGCAATCAGGGTTTTGTCCACGCCCATCGTTTCCTTCGCCGCCTCGATCTCACTGACCGACAGAAAAGCCTTCATGTTTTCGGCAATCGATGCCTGCATAAGCTGCCTTATGACTTCTGTGTCAATTTGTTGCGCGATACGATGAGTAAATGTGACCTGAGGTAAATCTTGCGGGTCAGTCATGTTTTTGTCCGATGTATTTATTGGGGTCAGAGTAAATATCCAGTAGTTTTACTGTCCGCTATCGGCCGAAACGGGCGGTGTAAAACGCGGACTGCCCCCTTTCTAAACGTTGATCATCATTTAACTCAAGGGCACAGGACATGAATAGGCGATAGTACAGTTATGTTCTTAGTCGCCTTAGTTGTCCTTGGCATGCTATTCACCCTATGGGGCATACTTACTCGAAACTGCGGCTTGAGCATGCCAGCGCTTGCTGGAAAGGTCTTCAGTTATATTAGACGGGTTGAACTCACAACCAGAAGCGGACACACAATATTGGAGTTCCTATACCGTCACAAAAATCATGAAGCAGCAGTAGTACCGCTACTACCATATTTCGATTTTTCCAAAATCAGCAAAATTATCGGCAGCATTGGCAAAAACAGCCTGTACTCATTAGGCCTGCCGACAATAAACACGGTCAGGAGATATCCTGCGAGTAGTAGTAGTATGAACTTCTGTTCTTGGTATAGATGAATCATGAACTCTCGAATACTGCTCCAGTAATAAATAGCACATCCCGACAATAAATAGGTCATAGGATTATTAAGGAAATGGGCCAAAGAGATATTGTCAGACACCATAATGAGGTCGCTGTAATATTGCGCATTGGGGAATATTTTAGTGCTTAGTAGCAATTGGCACATAAGAGGAATTGCTACAGTTATACACTTTTCCCAAAATCCTAGTAACATATATACCGAGCAAACCAAGCCTACAAGTAATGCTATATCTGCTCTTGTAAAACTAAATAGTACCAACATTGCGTAAAAGCCTAATTTGACGCGTACTAGAGGGCTAGAGTGACTAAAAAAGAATATAGAAATACTCGACATTAAAAGTATAAATGCAGCGATTGAGCGCACACCATCAAACATTAGAAAAGGGTATATCAGTAGTAATAAGGATATATGACCCCTCGTAACACGCGATGATACCCCCCTTAGAAATAAAGCAGAGCCAAAAAGGCTTAGCGCTTCAAATAGTAGAATTGTATATTTCCAGCTTTCACCAAACCACGGACTTAATGATTCCTTCATACCAGCTAGCACTAGATAGGGAAATATCCTGTATTGATCCGGAGCACGACCAGTACCATTGATTATCGCATCCAATCCATCCCCAACCACTTTTTCAAAACCTTCTAGATGTAGCCTATACGAAGCAAAAGCTGCGAATACTGATAGCAAGCAATACAGGCTGTAGGTTCGGTACATTTTGTCATTCATCTTCAGAGTGTAACCGGTTAAATGGTGCTTTACTAAGACCATACTTACTCATATTTTTCAATTATATGCGCGGATTTTTGGAGCAACAACCAGCTAAAAGGAACTTGGTGCCATATGCCCGCTTAGTCTCGAAAGCAGACTTCGAACAAAGTTCGAAAACCATCTGCTAGCGACCGATATCCTTATTCTAAATTGCAATTATAAACTGGGATTCGTTAGATGCTGAGCCAATACGCTCATTACCGTGTTCACTATATTGAACATCTTCTGCTTGCTGGGATTGATCCTGGACAGCACACGAATGCCTTGCACGCTGTGCTGCAAAAACTGGGCTAGCGCCTTTGTGTCGGTACTCTGCTTGAGTTCGCTAATTTTAACCGCTCGATCTAGCTGCTTTTTAAAAAATTTCTCATTATCAATGTGAACTGTCTCAATAAATTCGGCAATCTTGGCATCCTGCAATTGCTCGATGGTAGCATTGGTAATCATACAGCCGTTTACCCGTGTTTTATCTGTCGCCCGCACGGCAATAGCATTCCAGTAGGCTTTGAAACCATGAATCGGGGATGCATCCTTCTCGATTAATGCGAACAAGAACTGGGAGTGCTCTCGATAACGCTGCAATGTCTGTATATACAATTCTCTCTTATTACCAAAAGTATTAAACAAAGAGCCTTCTGACAGCCCTGCACTTTTCGCCAATTGCTTGGTTGTCGTCGCCTTAAAGCCCTGCTGCCAGAATACATTGAGCATCTGATCCAAGGCTTCATCTACATCGAAGTGTAATATGTCGGGCATGACTCCCTTCTTAGGTCTTGAGCTACGTACAGTGTTTAGCGTGGTTATTGAGCAAAATTATACAAATTGTAGCAACATGTTGACTTTCTTTGAGTGAACACTTTAAGATTAAAATAGCTCGCTTACAAGCAGTAATACAATTACCAATAGAAATAATTCCCCGTTGTAACAATAAATTGAATGAGAGGACGGTTGAACATGTCAGTCATGCGCCATGCTAAGAGATGCTTACTGGTCGTATCCTCTACAATCCTCATCTGCGTTACGAATATGGCCCACGCACAGGAGTCTGCAGACGGGGACTCCACAGTCACCTTCCCTGCATCTTACTTCGCGCAATTTAATCCAACTACGATTAATGACATGCTGGATCGCGTACCGGGGATCGAGCTAATTCGTGCTGGCAGCGGCACCCTAGCAAGTGATGGTGATCGTGGACTGGGCTCTGAATCACCAATCTTAATTGATGGTAAGCGTCTCGCTGGCAAGGCGAATGAGGCGGACAGCCAATTGGCGAGACTCTCCGCCGACGAAGTCGACTACATCGAAATAATACGCGGCACCTCCAGTAATTTAGACGTGCAGAACTCAGGCCAGATCGTCAATATCGTCTTACTCGAGTCCCAATCTCGCTCCACTATCGCCTCCGAACTGATTCTCAACTACCACGAAGACGGCACTAGCAATCCAGCCGGCTCAGTCTCCTGGAGTCGTCAATCCGGCGCGTGGTCCTACTTGCTAAACGGCCAGATAACCAACACCTACAGCCGTCAAGAAAACTTCGAAGAAAGTCTCAACGCGGATTTATCGTTAAACGAATACAGAGATTGGGATCGCATTACCGACGAAACGCAATATGCTGTTAACGCGAACCTTACCTATAGTCCCAGTGACCGCAACAGATTCGCCCTCAATCTACTCTACAACGAGAGCGAACCGGAGAATGATGTGTATCGCGTGTTCACTGACTTTAATAGCGCGACCCCATTCTCTTATCATGATAGAGAAACGCTTCCCTCTAACAACGAGAACTGGGAGATAGGTGGCGACTTTCAGCACAGATTCGGTAGCGGTAATCGCATCAAGGCCCTGTTCATTGTCAACGAGAATAACAAAGCGACTCTAAGGGAGCGCTTCCGGGCAGAAACAGTCGGTGGGCCCGAGAGCCCTACTCTCTTTCTCGACACATCGAGCAGTTATCAGGAAAGAATTGTTCGCTCTTCCTACATTGCAAATTTAGGCGAAAACCAGGGCTTGGAGTTTGGCATAGAGGCTGCGCAAACCATTCAGAACTCGAACCTGCTGATAGCCGTGCCATCCTCCGCTCCGGGCAATCCACTCTTTAATGGACTGACTCCCTCGCCTTTGCCGAATGCAAATTCGACCGTAGAGGAAGTCCGCTTCGAGCCCTTTGCCATCCACAACTGGCAGATTAGCTCACGCATGTCTCTGGAAAGCTCACTCGTTGCAGAATGGTCTAAGATCACCCAAAGTGGCGACCTCAGTAATAAGCGTGATTTCAACTTTGTAAAGCCTAAGTTTGATTTGCGCTACAACATAAGCAATTCGTTGCAAGCTAAAGCATCTTTCGAGAAAGTTGTATCGCAGTTGAGCTTCGGCGATTTCTCCCGCAATACGAACGATAGCGACGACGATCAAAACACTTTTGCGGGCAACCCATCACTAGAGCCTGAAGAGAGCCTGCGCGCCGAAGTCGGTCTAGACTACCGTCTACCTAATGACGGCGGCGCAATCAATGCGCGTTACTTTTACTACGACTTCGACAATAAGATAGGCAAGATCGACATCTCGCAAAGCATTGATAATTTGCAGTCCACGAATGGCAATGTTGGCCCAGGACAGGCCTACGGCCTGATTCTCAATTCCAGCATTCGACTGGGCTTCTTAAATCTGCCATCAGCATTGTTGACTGGCGTGTTGACTCTGCAGGAATCAGAGTTCGATGACGACCCTTTCACGCCCCGCGAACACGGTTTTAAGCCCTTCGACCGAGGCGGCCTGCGGCTCGGATTTCGACATGATGTCACTTCGCAGAGTCTGAGTTATGGTTTTAACTGGTTATTGCTGATCAAGGACGGTCGTCGTGGATTCGACAATGACAGCGAATTCGATTTCGTTCGGCCCGATTTACTTACAGCCTTCGTCGAAAAAGTTGGCTACAGCGATTTTACCTATCGACTAGAAGCCAATAATTTCGACAACTTCCACGCTTGTGGAATTCGCTATCGCTACAATGGCTATGTAATAGACAATGATGTGAGAGAGATCGAACAGAACTGCTACACTACGGGATTAAGCGTTGCCTTCAAAGTTCGCGGCACGTTCTAATTTTTAGAGCCAGAAAACTGGCAGCAGTAGAGTCAGCCAAAAATTATACACATTATTCTTCATTTTCTAGTGCCACTGCCATTTGCTGCTGGCCTCTACAAAAAAGCCTGGTTGAAAAACTATGCTCTAATGCTTGCTGGGCTATTGATCGATATAGATCATCTGCTAGCCGACCCAATCTATTATGCCGAGCGATGTAGCATTGGCTTTCATCCACTGCATACCTCGCTACCCATCATCCTCTACGTGATGTTATTAGCTCATCCAAAGACACGTGCGCTAGGCATCGGCCTGTGCCTGCATATCTTACTCGATGGCGCCGATTGCCTCATTTAGTGACGAGCAACTAGTCAGCCAGCAAAGGTGGCATCGGACAGTCGATGGTCGCCGCAATCGCTCTAAGCAACTCTGTCTCTATTGCCTGAATCTTACCATCGGCAGTTATACAGCGAACACAGGCTTTAAGTAGCGCGGGCTTCTGCAAGGGTTTTAGGTCGGCCAGATCATCTAAAGCATTGTTCAAGATACCGAAATCGATCTTACTGACAGCGATAAGCTGCAGCGATAAATCCAGAGCAGCGGCGCCGGCGGCGAAAGTCTCCTCGTTTGATATACCATCCTGAACAGTGGAATGAGTAAGTAGTGAAAGCAATACTGAAATAGATTTTTTGCATTTCTTCAGGCTTTTTCTTCCAAAGTATGGCGCCTCATCCTTACCGAACACAGCTTCTAGGCTATGCATCACTATTTTTTGCAGCGCCCATTCCAACAAGCTCATCTTCTTATCTATCTCGACAAGGGTTTTGAAATTTTCCCTAAACAATCGGTACTGCTTCTGTGACAACTGGCGCAAACTAGAAAGCGCGATAGTAATCAACGGCAGACGTTGCTCGGCTGCCACGACCTGCGCGGACTGATACAGTTTCTGCAACTCAGCGAATACACCGACGTCTGCACTGGCTTGCAACACGTCCAGTTGCTTAGCCCGAACCGACTCATCTTTGCTAAGCACTAGAAAATAGACCATCGCCCGCGCTCCCGAAGGTTCACGCGCCGCCTCCAGAAACAACTGCGGCATCTGCTTTACTAATACGTCCGCGTAATCTAGATGTTTGCCGTCAGGATTGCCCACCTGATTGATCACCGAATCTGCCAGCAAGACACCGGCGGCACCGGTTAGTATCGCCGTCGCCTTCTCTTGCTGACTCGGCCCTGCCACCTTTTCCTGCGGCCCATCAGTCGCGGTTGCAGCAAGAGCCGACCGATCCCATTCGCTAATGTCATAGTCACCCTGCCAGCGAGGCAGAATGGCACGAATACGCTCGTCTAAGGGCGGATGAGTCGCGTACAGACGACTCAATGCCGAAACCTGCCCTTCTTCAAATAACGCATGGCTGATTTCCGCACTCTTCGGATTCTGTAGGTAGGAATGATTTTGATTGCGTGCAATCTGCATCAGCGCCTGCCCTATGCCATCTGGGTTGCGGGTAAATTGCACAGCCGAGGCATCGGCCAGATATTCACGCTGCCTGCTCACCGCCGCCTTAATCAGATTGCCGAAAAATGTGCCGACGAAGCCCACTATGACCAGACCCAATCCGAGGAACACAATTGCACCGGAATTTTTAGAGCGACGACTATAGGCGCCACCTCGAAGCAAATGGTAGCCGATAATGCCAAGTATCATGATGCCGTATAGCACGCCGATAAGGCGAATATTGATACGCATGTCGCCATGCAAAATGTGACTGAACTCGTGAGCAATAACACCCTGCAACTGATCGCGACTGAGTGTGTCGATAGCTCCCCGGGTCACTGCAACGATAGCATCGCTGGGAGAGTACCCCGCCGCGAAGGCATTGATGCCGCTCTCCTCCATCAAGTACACAGGCGGAACCGGTGTTCCCGAGGCAATCGCCATCTCTTCTACGACATTGAGAACGCGCCTCTCAGCGGGGTCGACGGAGCCAGACACTAGCAGACGCCCATTCATCATCTCGGCGATGCGAGCACCGCCACCGGAGAGCGAGTGAATCTTGTAGAGGCTACCAAAAAGCACTACTGAGGTAACGATAGCCCCGATAATTAGAAACTGTGCCGGGTCAAATTGAAAGGTGGCCGTGGCCGCCATGCTCGTCATGGAGGTGGCACCGAAGGAGAACAGCGCCATGACCAGAAGGTTTGTAACGACGATTAGCGATAACACGGCAAGAGCAAACAGTGAAATCAATTTTCCTGTACTGCGCTTAGCCGTATCCTGCGATTCAAAGAAGTTCATTGTGAGCGCCGCTTGCCTATAAAACCAGAATTTATCTTTCTCAATAACACAAAGGGGAAAACCCTCAGCCCTGTCAAAAAGAGACTTTTGGCGCTTCTTGTATGGCTTCGCTGTCTGCGAATTCGAGCAGGCTCGCGTCCGAACCATGCCCAAAGAATCCAGCCACAGCTACCGGCGGAAAAGTCTGCCGATACGTATTGTAGGCCATGACTTGATCGTTAAAAGCCTGCCGTGAAAACGCGACCTTATTTTCAGTAGTGGTGAGCTCTTCACTCACTTGCATCATGTTTTGATTTGCTTTCAAGTCAGGATAGGCTTCCATAACTACGTTGAAACGACTCATTGCGCCGGCAAGCGCTCCCTCTTGACCCATTAACTCCTGCATAGCAGCAGCGTTTCCTGGATCGGACGCGGCGGCGGCCAAACCTGCCGCAGCGGAATTACGCGCGGCTATAACAGCCTCTAGAGTTCCTTTCTCATGCTCCATATAAGCTTTCGCCGTTTCCACTAAATTGGGGATTAAGTCATAGCGGCGCTTTAGTTGTACCTCGATCTGTGCAAACGCATTTTGGTAGCGATTCTTGAGGCTGACCAACTGGTTATAAATACCAACAATGTAGAAGAATAGGACGGCAACAACCACTAATGCCACAATCGTTGAAATTTCCATAGTCTGGCTCCTTTTGAGGGTGAAGTTTGCACCCGCTACAATGGGCTGCTAATCCCATTATTCCACTTATCAGCGCACTTGTCCCCGCAGGATATCAACATGGGCAAATGAGTTTCGCAGATTCTGAATTATCTGCTAAGCTGCCAAAGATCGCTCACTACTAAGAAGAAAAAATTATGAGCACTGGAATCCTCGCCCTACTATCGCTTTTGCCTATCATCTCCGTTGCCTTTTTTCTGGTATTGCTACGTTGGCCTGCAAGCCGCGCTATGCCTATCGCCTACGTGGTAGCCGCCGCACTCGCTTTTTTCGTCTGGCAGGTACCTGTGAATAAAGTCCTAGCTGCCAGCGCAAATGGGCTGTGGGTAGCTGCTACGCTAATCTATATTATCTTTGGTGCCATCTTGCTGCTGAACACACTGCAGCAAAGTGGTGCTATTCGGGCCATCCGCCAGGGCTTCTCAGATATCACGCCCGATCGCCGCATTCAGGTCATTATCATCGCCTGGCTATTCGGCTCTTTTATCGAAGGATCGGCAGGCTTTGGAACACCTGCGGCAGTAGCAGTACCCCTAATGGTAGGGCTCGGTTTTCCTGCTATGGCAGCCGTGGTCGCCGGCATGATAATTCAGAGCACACCAGTATCATTCGGCGCAATGGGCACGCCCATTATGGTCGGCGTAAACACAGGACTCTCGGCCGACCCAGAGATGGCAGCCTACGCGGCTCAATTGGGGTTCGCTGAATGGGATCAATTTCTTGCGTTTATCGCCACAAAGATTGCCTTGCTTCACGCGATCGCCGGCACTTTTATTCCACTTTTTGTCGTCGCCATAATGACTCGCTTCTTCGGCAAGAACAGGTCTTTCGCCGAGGGCTTTAAGGTGTGGAAGTTTGCCTTGTTTGCCGCTTTTGCTATGACCATTCCCTATCTGTTAGTAGCAACTTATTTCAGACCCGAATTCCCATCGCTTATTGGCGGTCTCGTAGGTCTCGGTGTCGTCGTCAGCGCAGCAAAGGCTGGTTTTTTACTTCCGAAGGAAGATGAAATCTGGGACTTTGATGACAAAGAGAACTGGGACGAAGAATGGACTGGCAACATGCAGATCGAAGCCGAAGATGACAGCAAGCCGATTATGGGTATTGTCCGCGCATGGTCACCCTACTTATTCGTAGCCAGCCTGTTAGTCATTACTCGCCTACCCTATTTCAATTTAGAACCCCTGTTGCGTGGACCGAGCATCCTAACAACCTGGTCATGGAGTCAAATTTTCGGCAGCGATATTACCGCCTCTTTCCAGCCATTTTGGTCTCCCGGCACGATATTCATTATCGTTTCGCTAATAACCATGGGCTTGCATAGCTTAAAGCCATCGGAATATAAGATCGCGTTCGGCAAGTCTCTGAAAACACTTGTCCCTGCCTCCATGGCGCTGGTGTTCACCGTGCCTATGGTTCAGGTTTTCATCAATTCCAGCGGCGGTGCGGCCGGTTACGAACAGATGCCACTGGTGCTCGCCGAGGGAGTAGCCAATCTTACGGGATCGGCATGGCCTTTCTTCTCTACCTTTATTGGTGGACTCGGCGCCTTCGTCGCAGGTAGCAACACCGTGAGCAATATGATGTTCTCGCTATTCCAGTTTGGCGTGGGCGAACGCATCATGGCCGACCCAACGTGGATCGTGGCCTTGCAGGCAGTAGGTGGGGCCTCGGGCAACATCATCTGTGTACACAACGTGGTTGCAGCCTCCGCTGTTGTAGGTCTGGTTGGCAAAGAAGGCGCGGTAATACGCAAGACTCTACTGCCATTCTTCTACTACGCGTTGCTGACTGGTGCTATTGGTTATGGAATCGTAAACATGGCCACCGGCATTCTAAACGCAGGCTTCATCCTCGCCTCGCTGATTTTCGCAACGATGATTTTTTTCATCATCAAGTTCAATCGAAGCGACGCGACCTGACCATAGATCACTAGCCACGACTAGCCTATACTGAGCGCTTCGATCATTAGCCGAATACCCATCACGCGGTATTCGTTGTGTCCCTAAGTCATGCCTGAAGACTCCCACAAAAGTTCCCGCTCTCTCATATTTGCCACTGCCGGTCATGTCGATCACGGCAAGACCTCATTGGTGGCAAATATCACTGGCACCAATACCGATACCCTCGCAGAAGAAAAGACCCGCGGCCTAACCATCGTTCCAGGCTACGCCTATCACCACTTCTCCAGCATCATCGATGGACAGGAGTGCAACAACACACTCGGTTTCGTTGATGTACCGGGTCATATCGATTTCATCAACAATATGCTGGCCGGTGTAGGAGCCGTAGACGGTGCGCTGCTAGTCATCGCCGCCGACGATGGCATCATGCCGCAGACACGCGAACATCTCGCCATACTCGATCTGTTAGCCGTCTCGCGCGGCGCTATAGCGCTAACCAAGATCGATCGCTGCGAACCCGATCGTGTTCAAACTGTCATCGAAGAAATCAAACAACTACAAGCCACAACCAGCCTCAAGGGCGCGCCGATCTTTGCTTTGTCGAATGAAAGTGGCGATGGCATAGTTAAACTCAGCGATTACCTACAGAGCCAGTTCGGTGATGACAGCGCCTTAAAGGAAAGCGGCGACGAGGATCGGTATTTTCGTTATCTCATAGACAGAAGTTTCGTCGCGAAGGGAATTGGCACTGTATTGACGGGTAGCGTCCGAGCTGGCTCCATCAAGACTGGAAGCAGTCTCAAGCACACAGCGTCGGGCGAGGCCACGAAACTTCGAAGCGCCAGGCTCGACAAAACTGAAATTAACGAAGTCTACAATGGCCAGCGCGCCGCAATGAATGTAAGCCTGGATCACAAACTCGTAGCTAGAGGCGACTGGCTAATCGATGAGAAGCTCTTTCATCCGATCAATCGTCTAGATGCAACCGTAGACTTTATAGATGCGGAATTTAAACTGACCAGCAGTGCGCAATACCATGTGCACATCGGCGCATCACATCATGTGGTCAATATCCGACACTTGGGAGAGAGTCTCTATCAAGTAAAATGCCTTGAATCGATGATCGCGCATCACGGCGACCGATTCATCGTCCGTGACCCTGCATCACAACATACATTGGGCGGCGGCTGCGTTGTCGATATTTTCATACCTAGGCGCAAGCGCAGCAGTGAATCACGACTCGCACAATTGAATGCGATGCAACAGAGCAGCATTGATGCCCTCAAGCAGCTTCTCAAGATGCAAGCCGATGGCATCAAGCTACAAGAATTTTCGATCTGTAGAAATATTAGCAACTCTGCAATAGAAAAATTACTCGAAACTCTTAAAATTGAGGACATAGGCTTTCATTCCCTCAACTTGGAGAAGTCCTCACTCCCGGTATTGCTGCACGAGGATTATCATAGCCAGTACCGCAACAATATCCTAAGCTACCTCAAAGATTTCCATCAAAAACAAGCTAATCAACAAGGTATCAGTGAGCCCGCTCTCAGCCATGGTGTCGACTTTGCAAGTTCGCACCTGCTTTTCCACGGCATACTGCAGAGCCTGTTAGATTCGAACGCAATCAAGCGCACCGGCACGCTCTTACACCTGCCAAGCCACAAAACTTCGCTGAGCCCGCAGGAAGAAGCCTTCCTCGAACAGGTGCGGCCGATATTGCTTAAGGCAGGCTACGTGCCGCCGCGTACGCGCGAGCTAGTGGAGATGACGAATATTCCACTGGTGTCTTTGGAGCGAATTTTGCGCGAGTCAGCGAAGGCTGGGACGTTGACCAAGGTTGCGGAGAATCGCTATTACCTACCGGAGACCATCATGGTCCTGGCCGGCTTTATAGAGCAGCTAATGGAAGCTGAGAGTGACGAGGCTGGATTCTCCGTTATACAGTTTCGCGACGCCTCCAAGATAGGCCGGAACCTCTGCATCGAAATCCTCGAATATTTTGACAGCGTTGGCTTTACACGCAGAGACGGCAATAGCCGTTTCGTTCGCACCAACAAGGAAAATATATTCGGGAAGTGACAGAAGACTTAGAAGTGGGTCTAGAGATTGTCTAGGCGAGCTTTGACGCTGAAAATGACTACTCCAACGGCTGCAACTTAACTGGCAGGCTCATATAACCCTTTACGAAACTGGAGTACACGCGCTCTGGCTCACCGACCACTTCCACCTTATGAAAGCGTTTCATAATCTCTTCCCATACGATACTGAGCTGCATCTCTGCTAGGCGATTTCCCATGCAGCGATGTAGACCGAAGCCGAAGGAAAGATGTTGCCGTGCATTCGCCCTGTCGATGAGAAATTCATTCGCCCGCTCGATAGATTCTTCGTCGCGATTACCAGAGGCATACCACATGACAACTTTCTCGCCTGCCTTAATCTGTTTGCCGGCAAGCTCGGTATCCACAAGTGCCGTGCGGCGCATATGAGCTAGCGGTGTCTGCCACCGAATTATTTCAGACACCATGTTGCGAATCAGACTAGGTTCCGCGCGCAACTTGTCGTACTCGGCTGGGTTTTCGTTCAGAGCGAGCACGCCACCGGTGATAGAATTTCGAGTGGTGTCGTTGCCACCCACGATCAATAGAATTATGTTTCCGAGATATTCTTCCTGAGGCATATCACGAGTAGCTTCGCCGTGCGCAAGCATGGAGATCAAATCGTTGCCTGGTTTTTCGTTAACGCGCTCGTTCCAAAGACGGATAAAATAGGCGAAGCATTCCTGCAGGGCTTCCCAGCGTTCCGCCTGATTGCTAACAACTCCTCCACCTGGAATTGCCGTTGCTGCGTCCGACCAGAACGTCAGCTTACTTCGGTCCTTGAAGGGAAAATCGAATAGGGTGGCAAGCATCTGCGTAGTGAGTTCGATCGAGACATGTTCAACCCAATCAAATTCTTCGTCGACCGGCAATCCATCAAGAATTGTGCAGACTCTCTGTCGAATCAAGCCTTCCAAGTTTTTAAGATTTGCTGGCGCTACAACATCCTGAACGACGCGGCGCTGCTCGTCATGTTTCGGCGGGTCCATGGAAATAAAGGCGGGAAGCGTAAACTCTTCGAAGCTATCGACGATACCGATAGTGGGTTCGGAAGAATAAATATGCGGCGATGTATCCACCTCCATAATATCCTTGTACTTCATCACCGACCAGTAGGGACCAACGGCCGACTCCGCACAATAATGAACTGGCGCTTCGCTGCGAAGGCGCTCCATGAAAGGCAGAAACTCATTCGCTCGCCAAATTCCAGGATGAGATAGATCGATCTTGTCGATTGGCATGGCATAGGGATCCTTTCCTACCATGCTCCACTTGCTAGGCTTAGGCTCTTCGCCGCTCGCTATATCGCTCATACTGCCATTCCCCCACAGGACATTAATTTGACGCCGGTTCAGCTTTATCGGTAGGCTCAAAAACCTAGAACTGAAACTCAGGCGTGGTAACAACCAAGCCATCTAAGTCCTCAGTCACTTGAATCTGACAGGACAGACGAGAGTTATCTTTGCGATCAGTACTCAAGCTGAGCATCGCTTCCTCCGTAGGGCTAAGCTCACCCACCTTTGCTAACCACTGCTCTTTAATATAGACATGACAAGTAGCACAGGAGCAGGAACCACCACAGTCTGCATCGATGCCCGGCACACCATTCGTTACAGCCGCCTGCATTACAGATCCCCCTGTTGATACCTCTACAGAGTGCTCACTGCCGTCATGCTCGATGAATAGTATATTTACCATGAAACCAAAGCCCTTCTCTCAGAAAAAATCGAAGCGCAACAATAGCAAGGATTCCCGGCAAGAAAAAGACGGAACTCTTATTTACATCCAATTCATTGGGGCGTGCAAACTAGGTTGTGCACAGCGGCGCAAGTGTTTTCTCTTAGCTAAGCTCAAGCAATAGTTATTCCTATAGGGGTATAAAAGTGGCGGTCAAAATCACCTTTCTTTCGATGCCGATGATGGCTCCGGTGGAATTACCATCCTCGATATGCAGGCAATGTTGAGATTGGCGACGTTCGCTCAGCCGGTGATAGAGGTGGAACTGGGATCTGCAATAACCATGCTGACTAGGCCACTCGCAGCTTTGAGGATACAAATTGAAAACACGGGAACCGACCGCCTGCGAGATTACGCTGAATTCTCTTGAAGTTTTGTGCACGCAGAGTTAATTTCAATTCGTTATATCGATATCCAGCCGTTATTTCGGCAAAGAATTGGAGAACACGATGCGAAAGAAAATTTTTACAGCACCCTACCTTGGCTTTAGCCTACTTCTGCTTACCCCTAGCCTAATGGCTCAAGACAGTGCCAATCCGCGTACGGAATATGGGCAACCCGATATTCAGGGAACCTACACCTTCAGAACATTGACACCATTGAATCGTCCGCCGGAACTCGCCGATAAAGCGACTCTCACCGCTAGTGAGGTGACCGAATGGGAGCAATTCGAGTTACGCCGCCAGAATCGCGACCTGATTATCGACTCAGTAGGAGGCGCAGGCTATCCACCAGGGGTTATTTCCTATAATAACTTCTGGTACGAAAGAGGAACCAATGCCTTAGGCGACTACCGCACATCACTTATTTATGACCCGCCCAATGGTCGTCGTCCCGATTTAAATGAAGCCGGACTTCAGCGCCGCGAAGCTCGAAACCAGATGCTATTCGAAAGTGCCGGACCTGAAGGCCGAACTACTGTCGATAGATGCCTAACTGGCTTCGTGGCTGGGCCGCCAATTATTCCCGGGGGCTATAACAACAATATGCAGATCGTTCAGACACAAAATCAAGTGATGATTTTGAACGAAATGGTGCATTCGGCCCGCATCATTCCGATAGCCGATGCACGCGAAACTAAGCAGTTGTTATGGGAAGGTAATTCCGTCGGGCACTGGGAAGCAGATACCCTAGTTATTCAGACCAAGGATTTTTATCATGACTACAACGAAGAAGGCATTTCCGAGCAAGCTATTGTTATCGAGCACATCACGCGCATTGATGAGAATACGCTAAATTATGATTTCACCGTTAAAGATCCTCAGTCATGGGATCAACCTTGGTCCGCCAAATTTCCATTGCACTCCTCCCCTGACCCCGTCTACGAATACGCCTGTCACGAGGGCAACCACGGCCTCGTGGGCATATTAGCTGGATGGCGACGCTACGAATCTATGGGCATGAACGGAGACGGCACGCCTCTTGGAACAAGTGGCACTGTGGCCGCTGATGAGTAGAGTAGACAAGCAAATAAAGCAGAATTGCAAATTCAACCCAACGTATTTTATGCCAATACCGAGATAGGCATATCAACACAATTAGCTCTAGCTCTTAACAGTTTATTTTATTTTCAGATATTATAAATCGTCGAGTAACGAGTATGTATTGCTTGACGTTCTGCCTTGCTACTCTAAAGAGCAGGCGCAGAATTTATACTTTAAAAAATAAGGAGATTAGGCTAGAACTACCATTTCCGTTTCACATAAAGTCCGCTAGTGATAGAGAGTGTCCGTTGGTTTGGAGAATTTTTTGATTAGGACCAACACATAACAATCAAATCAGATAGGAGGCTGCTCTACGCGCAGCTCCTCTTATTCAAAGCGATATATTTTGCACCAACAGGCCGCAACATACGATGTCGTAACTACAAATTTTATACAGAATAAATCCCCCTGATTTAAACGCCATCTAATAGTACAATTAGCACAATACTCTTTCTACCGCGCAGCCCTTTTTGTCCCTCAAATTTTTGCCACTCAAGTTGTATTCTTCGCAAAGGTGAGGGAATCCATGCGATACCGGCTTTTGCACCCAAAGTTAGGCTGTCCTGCGTGAATTTATCCATATTATTTTCAAATTCATAATCGAGGACTGCTTCAAAGTAAACGGTCATATTTGCTACCTGTGCAAAAGGCCACATTTGAAAGTAACTAGTCTGAGCAATCCCCAATCTTCCGGAATTTCCGAATAGCTCTGTAGAGGCAAGACCCACACTATTGATACTGTCTTCAAAATTATTGGATAAGTAATGTATTCCTGACCTCCAGCTACCTCGGCCACCAAGTGAGGAGGCCGAGCGGATAAAATCAAGATTCGAGTAAATACGCCCATTTTGAACGGAATTCAATATGACTTGGTCCGGCTCAATATTTCGAGCTGAATAGCAATTAACAAGGTGATGCGCCAAGATATTTGTGTCAATGGGCTTGCTTACGCTCTTTTAAGAGTAAGTAGTACTGACCTTATCCTTGGCGTACCCCCCCCTTTTTTTGCCCAGACACCACCCAGTCAGCACCCCACCCTAGGGGCATACCCGGATAACTCAAAATGGTTCCATCTCACCCTTGTACATATTATTCTGGACTATTAGGTGAGTACAGTCAGGTTACCCCGACCATAAACTAACCCTTTAGAAATCGACAAGGGGGGAATCAAAGGAGGACGCCAGGTGTACGTCCATGACAACGGGCATGATTCCTGTGATATCTGGGTCGGTCACAGTTCACGCGGCAAGCTGCCTAACAATCGATCCAATCTTCCTACTACTAAGGACACAAAGCGAGCATGAGTAGTAAAGCCTTATTCCAACAGTTTTCTCTATCGCGGCCCGCTGGCGATAGCAGTGACTTTTCCCTGGTCCCGTCTAAATTTGCAATACTATTTTTGATTGTTTTTATTTCTGTTTTTTCGCTGGGAGTACTCGCAGCCATATCGTCGATTGAAACCCATAGTCTGCACTTGATCATTCAACTGCTTTACTATTTTTGGTTAGCCGGTATTTTTTCTTTTCTAGTAATGGGCTGGCTGTTAGGCATTGCACTGCTCTTGGGTAAAGAACGGCTGATTTTCTCGTCGGGTTATTTGATTGTCCGGAAGGATCTTTTTGGAATAGGGTTCAGCACGTATTTTGTTGCCGAGTCGATAACGGACGTCGCATGGCGCGCCGCCAACCCAACACCTTCTGATTCAGATTCAGATTCAGATTCAGATTCAGATTCAGATTCAGATTCAGATTCAGATTCAGCGTCAGCGTCAGCGTCAGCGTCAGCGTCAGCGTCAGCGTCAGCGTCAGCGTCAGCTGCTCGCTTAGGCTCCCACATTAGCTTTGATTATCAACAGGAGACGATCACCTGTGGCACTAACGTAACGGCTGAAGAGGCGGAACAAACCCACCAAAAAATTCAGCAACAGGCTTTAAATCAGGCACCCAGCACAGCCCTGCTCGTTAAGATTCAGTCCCATGAAAAAACGACTAAAGAGATAATTGCCGCACAAAAGCGGCACCACCAAACCGTTAGCCTTTCAAAAACGCCGCCGTCTGTTCTTGCATTAATACTGGTGAACGTATTGCCCATTGTCGGGGTTTTGTTCTTAGACTGGACAATCGTCGAGGTCATTATGCTCTATTGGTCTGAAAGCGCCGTGATCGGCATTTTTTGCCTCTTCAAAATGTGGCTCATCGACCCTTGGGCGTCATTGATTGTAGCGCCGTTTTTCACCCTTCATTACGGCGGGTTTATGGCTGGTCACTTGCTACTTGTCTATGGCTTTGTCTTTCCCGATGAGGGCCTGATGACAGAGTATTGGGAAGGCGGCAACGTTGCATCCTTTTTGACACTGTCGTTTTTAGCACTGTTCGTGAGTCACGGAATTTCTTTCTTCCAGAATTTTATTGGTAGAACAGAATACGTCGCCAGAGACATCCGCGAGCAAATGAGTGAGCCCTATACCCGCATCCTAATCATGCAATGCTCTTTATTACTCGGCGGGGTCATAGCGGGGGCGTTTGGTAGCGCGCTGCCAATCTTACTGTTACTGATTGTGTTGAAAACAGCAACCGACTTACGCGCACACCTTTTGGAACATCGAGCCGACCTGAACTCTGGATGAAGAGAACGGCTAGAGGATCGTTAAAAGTCGCAGACCATGAAACGCTGCATCCAAAGCATAGACCAAAAATTAGCAATGCTAGGCTGAATCTAGTGCTCGTTGGTAGCTCTGAAGTTAGCCGTGCTATTTTCATTAAGTACACGAGCGATTAAAAAGCATGCTGATTAGCTAAATTCAAATATCTACGCTAACTTTCTTCATAGTAAATCCGCATTAGCAGCATCAAAAAAGCAGAGCAGGGTTATTGTTGTTAGTAGTTTGTTCATAAATATTTCTCAAAATATCAAGACAGTTTATTCCCTGTCTCCTGTCCATTGGAAAAATATCTTCCAGCTACCTGTTTCTTTTCCATAAAGATAGATGCTGCTTCCTTCGTAAAGGAGTTCGTCAGCATCGTTGTAGCGAGAATAATCTAGGTCTAAGTAGTAGATGGGGTCAGATAAGCGGTGAATTTCTAGGTTGTCTGTCGTACTGTATGCGTATCCATCTTGCAATGGAAATGATTCCCAGAACTTAATGATTTCCTCCTTTGTATGAAAGACACTATTCGGAGTCGTGAGCTGATTTATTGAAGGAAATTGAAAATGTGTTGCCAGTCCAGCCGCGTCTCGGGCGATAAAATCTTTAAGGTATGCCGCAAAGCTAGCTTGTATGAGCGCAATGTTAGGGTCTACTTCCTCAGTATAAGAAAGACTAGTTGCCAATAAAAGTATTGATCCGATTAAAAATTTTTTCATAACTGTATTCCATTTTGGTTATAAAGAAAATACTACAAGTACCTGCTGCCGGTTACCTTTGGTTTCTTCAAAGTTCTGACCATAAGAATCCCCTGCAAACCCTAGCAACAGTAGAATGAGTAATGTTGAGATGAGTAGTTTCATAGTCTGGTTTCCAGAAATACCTAACCAGTCGTCCACAATTGATTGTATCGGGGTGAGATGAAATACCCGATGCCGTATCAACTACTATCGAGGGTTTTCAATTTTTAGCGCTGCACAAATAGCTGCCTCGCTTTATAGCGTGCCATTTTCTGTGGTTTCAGAAGATGGAACCCATACAGTTTGAAATACAAATGAAGAGCTTGTTGATTTCGTAACCAATTTTATTTCTAACCTAAAGGCGAATCAGTGGCATTATTCAGATATGCCCACTTACGAAATAGGCATCTTAGGAGAAAACACTGTTTTTTAGCGAGAACTACATTCGATACAATGAAGATGGTGAGGTAATAAGCCAAAGTGGTTCAACATATCTCTATCAGAATAAACCTGAAGGTTGGAGAGTAATATCTACCATCAATAAAAGAGAATGTAGGAATTCAATGTTAAATTTGAAAGAACTACTAACAACAATAACCCTGCTGTGCTTGACTGCTAATGCGGAGGTTTATTATGAAAAAAATTGATGCATCACAAATTGATGCTCTTATCCAGCTCTTAGCAATGGCAGGCATTACAGGTTCATTAATATTTGTTGGCTTAGAAATGCGACAATCTCAGAGAATAGCTATAGCTGCCCAAATACAAGCAAGGTCAAATACTATGGTAGAGGCGTTAGCCACCTATACTGAAGCTGGAATAGACTGGAGCCCAACTTTATTTGGTGGCGAAATAGCTCTATCAAAAGAAGAAATAGCCGGAAACAATGTCTATCACGCTCAGTGGTTTCTATTTGAAAGTGATTTTTTCAATATAGCATGGGCATGATGACTCAACCGGTGTGGGAAGCTAAGCTAGTTATGATAGGTCGCTTGGTCGACCAGTGTAACCGGAGAAATATCCTAGAAACAAGGCTCCAGTCATTGGAAAAAGAATTTAGAGATGTCATATTATCCCGCGAAGATAATTGTAAATAGCGTTTTTCGAACGCGTAGCTCTTCCTTTTTTTCCCGCGCCGCTAGCTAAAGAAATCTACTAATTCCGTATTGATGAAGGGAAATTCTAGCGTGGTTGCAGAATTCTCTAGTCCTAGGTGCTTGCGTAGTGCTTTTTGGACATGTGCTGGAACTAACTTGGTGCCACTAAAGCTCGATGTGCTAAATGTTCTTGTGTCGAGCCCGAGGGCGTTCTGCTCTTCGTCTGTCGCGCCAATAACACGATTAGTGAAAGCCGCATTTTTTTCCATCACCATATAACTTCCGATCGGCCAGTGATCCTTACCTGCGCCTGAATTATAATAAGGAGTGCGCGAAAAATCAGAGCCCACAATCACTATAAGTCGATCGGCGAGGCCAAGCTGTTCAGCATAATCCCAAAGATAGTCCAGCCCATCTGTCAATTGTCTCAGACTGTCTGTTTGTTCAGAATCATTGTCGTTGTGGCTATCGAAGTTACCGCCAGTGCGCAGATCCGCAGTTGCACTTACTCCGGACTTAAAGGCGAGTAATGCAAAATGAGCCTGGCTGATAAGGTTATTGTCACCGCTGATCGCCTGCTCTTCCTCTCTGTTTGGTAGCGTGGTCGCAAACTCGGCCAGGGCCTCGTTGTTGGTCAGTGACTCCAGATAAGCTGATCGCGCGCGCCGATTGCCAGCCACTAGGGTTTCATCCTCAAGCATGCTCTGCGCATCGCTCGCATTAAGCTGCTTTATTAAAGTCCATATATCAGTATCGAGAATAAAATCACCATTGTTCTCCTCGATATTCGGTTGCAAAAACCCCCGTAAATCGCTGGTTGAATATGGAAGCATTGTCGGTCGAAGCAGGTTAGCGGTTTTACTAAACCCACCAAATGATAGATAGGACATCGGCAACTGTGGGGCATAAACCGCTGAGTAAAGCGCTGTTAGAGTAGGGAAACCCGCCGCGGTACGTCCGCTCCAGTTCGCTGTCTCACCAATTGAATGGGCGTTGGTTTGGGCGTCTACCCCGTTTATTATGAGCGTTTTATCATAATGGCGATCGAAGAAGGAGTTGTTGTTGGCGACAGGAGCATAGCTCAGATTACCAACGGTTCTAGTTTCATCAGTCTTGGACCAATTGCTAATAATATCCGACCCGGACTGGTTCTCCTTGGGATCGCAAAAGTGGGTAACATCCCAACCGCCTGTCGCCTGCACAGTAACAACGAGCTTGCCCGTAAACGATAAAGAGTTTGCTGCGAGTACAAAGCTGGGATGGGCGAGTGCGGTACCGGTTAACGAAAGCGCCTTTAGAAATTGTCTGCGGTTTTTCATCATTGCCTATTCGTGTAAATAGTCATAGTGGCTTAATAGGTATGCGATAACGGCCATCCAGGCGCGTTTAGCGCCGGTACTATCGCTCGTTATCTGGTTTGTCATTTCGCTTACGAGCTCCCAATTTATCTCATAATAATCTCCATTCGGAGAAAGAGATCGAGCAGCTTCTAGTTCTTCAGGCGTTAGCAAATCAGAAAAGAAATGGCCGTCTGACCAGATATTACAATTGTCTATATTGCTGGAGGCGCTCTGATTCGCGCTTGCTAGAGCTGAGGCGAAAAGGGAATAGGTCTGCTGAACTTGCTGCGAGTCTATCGTGTACGGTTTGCCGTGCAGCTTGGTGAAAAGATCGACAATTTGCTGTTTGATAAGTAGCGCGTTATTGGTTTGGGCATCCATAATATCTTCGCCACTTAGCACCTCTATAGTCGCCTGAGTGGGCTGTTCTTTTGAAGGGGCCTGTTGCGCGGCCAAGTGAGCGATAATCTCGAAGTTATCAGTATTATCCAAGTCGAGGTTCAAGCTCATAGTGCAATTGTTATAGAACGTTGCAGAAGAATCATTTAAGTAGCAGTTGTCACCACTAATTTGTATTTCAGGGGCTGTTACCTCAAAGCGCTGCTCTGCACCGCTAGCGTGTCGCAATGTCAGCCCATCAACATAGAGGACACGCTGCTCTATACACTTCTCACCGTCATAGTCACAGTAGGGGTTAGTGAAGCTCACTTTGATTTCAGCACCATTGGCTGGAATTTGAGCGTCTAGCTTATGTTCTTGCCAGTCTGTGGAAGAGCTTGAGGTTACATCGGCGGTGATTAATGCAATAGATAAGGGGGTTATGGTTTCGTCAACCTTCAAAAATAGGCGACGTTTAGCAAGTGGCAGCGCTAGGTCTTTGACCACGATTGGGCAGGCAGTTTCTACGGCATGACTTTGCAGTATCGCCGCCATAGAGGGCGTAAGCAGAGTTGCTCGTTCAGTAACCGCGATAGAGTCTATTCCACCAAGCAACACACTCAGTTCATCGTATTTAGAATAAGTAGACCCGTCCGGGTTTTCATTTGTGCGCCAATATACGCCAGTTAAATTCATGGTCTTAGCTGCTATTTGGCTAGGACTTAGCAGTTGTTCTGCGCCGAGGTCTGCCTCGAGCTGCGCTGCCTGAAACTCGTAATTTGTAGAGCGCTGCGCTGAAAACCAGGGCGACATGATCATTTCGACCAGCATGTCTTTCGCGTTAAGTTGTTGCTCTAATGTGAATGTGAATTCATCTATTGAGGCTTGTTGTACTAAGAAGGCTGCATTTTTTTCGGCAAAGCCTTGATCGGATTCAACGCTAGGAAGCTCGACCGGCTTGGAGCCAAAAATAGCCGGCCACCAAAATTGTACCGCAGCCCTGACAAAGCCAGTTTCCTCAACCATCAGCCCAGCAAGCTCTCTAAGGGTATAGTCGCGGCTGGTAATGGCTGTCTCAAACAGACCTGGTGCGCGCATGTCGCGATACCACAGATCACCTTGCTGATAAGGAGACGACGAGCCATCCTCTGGATGTTTATAGAACCCATCTAGTGAATCGCAACTAGCACAACCCCGACGGTAAAAATTGAATTCATCCCAGTTTTGGAAAGCGGCGGCGACCGGATCCATAACGGTGTGGCAGATGGTACATGCCGGATTGTTCAACGTTGGGTTATTGCGATCCGACAGTGCCGCTTCGTCAGTGGGTCGCTGCGAGGACTTCTCTATATCGATGCCAAGGAAGTGATACAAAGTCCAGCGCGCGCGAGCACGGTTTCTGTTGGTTGCCGTTGTTGGATAGCGTGCTAAGAACGCAAAATCACTAAGCACTCCGGCGTGAGGATAATCAGCAATCGGTGTGCCAAGGCTTAAAACCTTACTACCCGCCATAGGGATTCCTTCGCTTTCTTCTAGCTCCGAATTGTAGTAGTACTCTGTAATCTTGGCGGGGAGAAAGTCATCATCGCCGGCATCTAAGGGAAATATCGCGGTTCCACCAAGGACCTCGTTAAGTAGCGGGTTCATCATCATATAGCTGGCGGTAAGTATTTCCGAGTAAGGCCGCTCGTTAATGATAACGTGCGCGATGAGCTCTCCAGAGGCGCGTTTTGCAGCTGTATCTATACGCCTCCCATATAGCTCATAATAACCCGGATCCCCCTCGTCGAGGTCGAGCTCAGTTTCATAACTAAGATTCCTTAGTTTGGGCAAATTAACGAAGCCGCTGTCTATTGGCTGCGTTTCGGTGCCCTGTGTTAACAGACGATCGTTACTTGCCCTGACGATAAATTCCCTGAATTGCTGTCCTGACATTAGGGCGCGAAGCGAGGTGCGCAGTGTCTCATCGTTGCCATCACGGACAGCCTTAAGCTCTTCAGCGGTAGGAGCTTTACCGGCAAAAAGTATCATCGCTCGGCGCAATGTCGCCTCACGAGGCTCAAGTGTTACCGAGGACAGCAGCGACTGTGTGCTGGAGCCGGATTCGCTCTGTTGTCCCGAAACGAACGAATAGGCGAGACCCTCGTTTGCCTCAGCTTGTTCGAGCAACGCCAAGACCTGCGAAAGCGTGTTGTAGTCATTGTCACCCTGGCTAATCTGCTGGCCGCCAGTATGGGAGTTGCCACCAGTTGCTTTTGTTAAAAGTGTCTCTACCGAATTGCCTCCAATTTCCAGATAGGACTGCAACATGCTCAGGTTATTCAGTGCAGAGCCGGTCATGCTGCGCTGAAACTGCAAGGCAGAATTACGAGCCAGTCCGCCAGCCACATGACATGCGGCGCAACGCGCCTGGATTAATTGATCTTCCAGTTCGGTTTCGTAGATCGAGAACGCCTCGTCTACGAGGGCTGACTCGGTGGCTGCATTGAGTAAAAGGATGTGGGGGTGCGGCGTATAATCCAGTACTGTATCGCCCTCGACAGCGTAGGCAATGAAAATTTGGTATTCACCCGGGTTGTCTAACCGGCCTGAAAGCAGGTCGAATTCAGTTTCTGCACTGAGCAGCATTTGCTCGGCGAAGGGAGCCAGGGTCGCCAGTTCCCCGCTCCATATAGTGAAGCGACGATCAGGGCCAAGTAAAAAAAAGCTGTTGTCTTTGACGAAGATTGCGTAGATCGACCCGTAGCGACCAATGTCGGCAGGATCTGGTTTCAGTGTTAAAGAGATATCTAGCACTTGCTGGGTTGTTAGCGAAGCAGTCGATGCGCCAGAGGCTGCTCTGAGTGTAAAACTCGTAGATGTGGCACCGCCATCGGTGGATGCAGCGGAGATTGTGGGCAGCGTAAGTGTGTCGGCCAGCACCGAGCTAGCTGGTAGCCACTGTGTTAGCACTAGCGTTATTAGGAACGAGAATAATCGGCGCTGAATGAGGTTCATCGTTTATTCTCAAAGCTTTGTTTTAAATCAAAAAATAGACTAGTTCACAGAATAATAGTGTATCAGGATTTTACCGATTGAGGGTAGTAAACCACAAGAGTTATAGGGGGGTGAGGGTGGAGTTGCAGCTGAACCGATAGGTTAAGTGGTTTTTTCTCGGCTAGATTGTCTAACCAACTGTTAACTGTTGTGGCTCTAAGTGACACATCAAGCCGGCATAACAATCTCAATAAAGTGGGAGGAGTTGGTCTAGATCAATAACCTTTTAGCGTTAATTTGCCGATCAATAAAACTTTCAATGTTAGTTTTCAGCTTAACGAGACTGATTTGGCGGAAGAGGCAGGAGTCGAACCTTTATTATAAGCTGTTGTTTATAATCAATATAAATATTAACGAATTTAGAAAGTGTTACATATAGTGTTACATTAAGCCAAAGTCACCAAGCCCTTCAGCATCATCTTAGCACCCCACCCCCGAGGCGCACCCTGATAAGTCAGGATGGTTCCATTGCACCCGTATACATACTATTCTGGACGAACGGTTAGGTATTCCTGAGAACAAGGCTATGAAACTACTCATCCCCACATTCTTCACCTTACTGCTGCTTGGATTTGCAGGGAGTTCTTATGGTCAGGACTTTGAAGAGACCAAGCTCTTGGCTGAACAAGGTATTGCGGATGCCCAGTACAATCTAGGAGTCATGTACGACTACGGAAACGGTGTTCCAGAAAACGCTGTTAGAGCCTATGTCTGGTTGTCAGTAGCTGCGGCAGAGGGGGATAAGTCAGCAAAAGAGGCTATAGACAGTGTGCGCAAGGTTCTAACTTTTAGGCCTGGCGAACTCGCACGAGGACAAGAGATAGCCACCAAGTGTTTTGAGTCTGACTATCAAGATTGCGAATGAAACTTGAGACAGAGCGTAATTATTATGGATAAATCTGATGCGATTTGCGAAATGACATTCCAATGCAGCAACATCTGTTTCAGTTAATACCTTGACCGGCCTATAACCAGTATTTGCAAGTCCCATTATTGCTGCTCCACGTCAGACTATTCACAAGCCTCGC
>Ga0307985_10000178_pt1 | contig 37582 bp, 41 predicted proteins | sample EllFjometageno80_FD_203155 | JGI IMG/M metagenome (GOLD analysis project Ga0307985, IMG submission 203155) | Marine microbial communities from Ellis Fjord, Antarctic Ocean - #80 | ecosystem: Environmental > Aquatic > Marine > Unclassified | place: Southern Ocean | collected 2014-10-09 | reverse complement strand
TAGAAGCTAGAAGCTAGAAGCTAGAAGCCAGAAGCTAGAAGCCAGAACCAAGAGTAGTGAGCTGAAATTACTTAGTACTCACTACTCAAGACTCTCATTTCACTCATACTTCAATGACTCAACCGGATTTTGGTGTACTGCTTTTCGAATGATGACGAACATGGTCATAAATGCCATCAACAACACTAGTCCAATTCCAATAGAAAGGTTGCCGATTGAAACTTCAGGAGTAATGTAAATCTTGCTCGTCCAAAACACATTGATTTTCCAAGCAATAGGAGTGGCAAGCATTATCGCAACTACAATAATGACTAGAAATCCTCTTGAGAGCTTAAACATTAATTGCCACAAGTTTGCCCCGAGTACTTTCCGAATACCGATTTCTTTCACCTTCAATTGAATATGGTGAATAATCATACTGACCTGCCCAAGACAGATGATCAATATGGCAATGAATGCCACTACACCTACTCTGCCAACTAATTCTTCAAATTCTTTGTCAATGGAGTAAATGTTACTTTCATAAAGTTCGAATTCTAATGGAGTATCCGTATCAAAAGTCTCCCAAACATTTTCAATTGCCTCGTAGGCTTGAAGTGTGGCAGCCCCTTCGATCTTAATTTTAATCATATTCAGGTTTGATGGATCATAGTTCATAACCAGTGGGCCACTCTCCTTAAAGGAGAATTGAAAATCAAAATGTCGTATAATCCCGATGATTCTATTTTTAGTCGAGGATTCTCCAAATTCAGTTTTGGTTTTTATTTCAATCGTTTGATTTAATGCCGCCTCAGCATTTTCAAAACCCATTACATCCAAGGCTTTTTCGTTGATGAGAATAGCATTCACTTCGTCATCTTGTAGATTGGCTTCAAAATTTCTTCCCGCAATGGTGCTTAATCCTAGGTTTTCTATGGTGTATGGATCAATAGAAAATATAGATGATTTTGATTCATTTTCACCAACGTTTCTGTTGATCAAAAAAACCTCTTTAAAATTTGCGAGTACTGGTAATTCAGAAACTGCCGAAACTCCTTTTATTTCACTTCTTTGTAATAATTCAGCCCTGAAGGATTCTTAAGGTACATTTGGCACGGGTACATTAACAATGTTCTCATAATTAAATCCATAGTCTGCATTTGCAAATAACTTTGCCTTCTGATAAAGAATGATAGTTGTAATTATGAATATGATAGAAAATGAATATTGACAAAACACTAAAACTTTTATGGCGAAGGTAATGTCGGCAGTTATGATGCCTTTTTTCAAGGGAGCCACAATAAAGGCACTTCAGAAGGATATGGATGATATTAAAGCTAACTTGGAAGGCTAAAGGTTGATTATGAAAACTGTTTTTTCAATTCTAATTTGTTTAATGACCGTTTTAGGCCTAAGGGCTCAGGACAATGGTTATTTGTTTGAGATTGAAAAGCACAGGGCAAAAGAGAATGCCGATTTTAAAAACCCTGAAAGATCTCCTTTAAATGAGAAAGATAGAAAAGCTTTTAAAGGGCATGAATATTATCCAGTCGACCCTGACTATAAGGTCATAGCTGACTTTGTTGCCACACCAGGTGCGAAACCTTTTCCGCTGGTTACAAGTAAAGGAACAACTAAAAATTACAAGAAATTGGGCGATCTAAATTTCAAGCTTAAAGGAGAGGCGCTTTCACTAGAAGTGTACCAACAACTCATGGGTTTTGTAGCTACAGATGAACCGGGTTACCTGTTTTTACCCATCATTGATAAGACTACTGGTGTTACAACATACGATGCAGGAAGGTACATGCATTATGAAGGAATGCCCGAAGGAACTGAGTGGGTAATTGACTTTAACAAGGCCTACAATCCTTTTTGTGCCTATAGTGATAATTACTCTTGCCCTGTTGTTCCTCAACCGAATCATCTGCCCGTGGCTATAGCCGCTGGAATAAGAGGAGGGTATAAAAAATAGGGCTTAATGAATAAGCCCTATTCTTGAGTCGATTCCAACTATTGTCTTACTGCAAATTGCAGCTTCCATTAAAATTGGAAGCGTCAAACAAAGTATTCGCTGACCCTTTTAAGCTTCCTTTGACCACCTCTATTGTGAGCTGGTTATTACCAGAACGTTTAGGGGAGCAGTACTCTAAGAGATAAAAGCTATTGGCTCTTCCACTGATCAAGTCACCAATCTCACTGAATTTCTCTAAAAGCTCACCAATGTTTAGGGCCGAGACGAAACTTGTCTTTCCTATGGACGATAAAACACTTTCATCAATTTCTCCACCTAGACCAATAGTATAAAAGGAAATGTCACTATCAGCCTTATTAACTGCTTCAAGCGCTTGTCCTTTAGTAGCTCTGTTTGCTTGGTCTGTACCATCTGTAAAGATCACTACCGCACTTGACCCAATTTCATCTTGCTGTCTAGTTTGTGTCAACCTTTGTGTGGCCACTTCCACAGTTTGAATAACAGCGCCATACAAGTTCGTGGAATTATCCGAACTCATAGAAGGTGATATTTCATCAATTGCCGCCTTCAATTCATCCGAATTGTTTGATGCCGGTGCTAGTAATTTCAAATTTTCAGCACCATCAAACCACCAAATTTCAGTTTTAATGGCTTCTGATGACGGTTCAGCATTGCTTGGCATTACTTCATCGATAAAGCTCTTTGAAGCATTTTGAAGTGAAGTAAGGCTTTCACCACTAAGTACACTGCCACTTAAATCCAGTACAAGAATGATATTGTAATCAAATACCTGCTCATTGGGCTGGATTTTCCTAACAGCTTCAAATTCAGAAACTAGATTTCCATTCTCATAAATATTGAAATCGGCTTCATTTAAATTTGCGACACCATTTCCTGCTAGGTCTTCTACTTTAAAGAATACGGAGACATTGGAAGGTAAATTCACAAATTGATTTTCAATCGTAATACGAAGATTTAAATTCACTTCGTCATCGCTACTACATGCTATCATTGACATTGAAAATAATGCAACAATAAACCTTAATAGAAATTTCTGTCTTTTCATGGTTGGTTCATCTTTGATATAGGAGGAGAACCATGAAACTAAATCGATTATTGTGTGGTTAAGATCATAATTAATATATTTTTGCACATTCCAGAAAACGCACAATAATTATGATAACTACCACGTTTGTTGAAGATAATAAGTTTGAATCGGTAAATGAGCACGGAAATATCAACCGTATTGATATGCTCCCAGCCGGCTCTAAAGACCATATGTCACCTACCGAATTATTGCTTTCTTCCCTATCGGCTTGTGCTTCAGTTGACCTTGTTGAGATGTTAAAGAAGAGAAGGAAAACAGTCGATGGATTGACGATTGAGGCTGATGGAGTAAGAAACGAAGAGCATCCTCGATATTTCAAAGAGATCACGATGCGTTTTATTTTAAATTCTCCTGATGCTAAGCTAGAAGAGTTTGAGAAAATGGGCCACCTAGCGGCAACAAAATACTGTTCAGTCGCAGCAAGTTTGAGCGCTACTATCCATCATGAATTTATAATAAATAGGTAATTAGAGGTTTAACCAATAGGTTAATTTGATCACTAGTCCTCTATTTTTATTGACCATGCCATCAGGAGTATAGTTGTCTGTATAGGCAATGAATAAATCTGAAACTGGCTTGAATCTCCATTGTAAACGCGAATTGACATTGACGTTTTCAATTTGACTATTGTACTGAACAAAAGTGGTCCAGAACAGTTTTTTGCTAAAGGTGATGTCAACTCTAGGCCCAATTAAATATAAATCCGCATCACCATATGGGTCAGGGAGTCGAATGTTATTATAACTGAAATCTAATGAGACAATTCCATAGGGCTGGAAACGGTAATTAAGAGTACCACCAAGACTATATCGGGTTCCATTAAAGTATTCCCCAGCAGATGCCCTCAAGGTGCTATAAAAGGTTTTACGAGTATCGGATATGACGTTGGCCTCCAGATTTACGAAAGTATAATCAGTGCCCGCTGGTAATTTTTCATAGTCACTTCCTGTTGGATCAAAGTCTGAGAATAGGTAAATGAAATTACGGTTCACACCAATGTCTACTCTTCCTGTTGATCGTAATTGACTGTTGGCTCCTAAAGTAATTTTTGAATCAGTTGTTCCTAGAACATCATTTTTTAAAACATCAAATTTGATGCTTGGACCTATGCTTTGAAAAATAGTTGATCTAGGGTAAAAATTTCTTTGCACTTCAATGTTTGCCCTGTCGTAATCTGTCCTTCTAGCGAAACCCACTTCTGGATTGTAATTTTCCCCGACTGATTGCAATAGGGCACTTAATTGCCACCTTAATGTGCTATACTGGATCTGGGCTGCGGTGGAATAAGTATTGTCCACTTTCTCTTTATCGAATGACTTATGGTAAAAGAATTTACCATTCCATACATTGTCTGAAGAAGCCAAATTATAATCTAGTCCAAGAACACGATTGTATTGGTTAAAGCTAGTGCCTGTCTCATTCGCCAAATCTTGTTTATTAATGAATATGACACCTATATTGGAACGGCTAAAGACTTGCCTTTGTAAGGCAGCTACGGTGTAATTTAATGAGGGAAGATTGATGTCAGATTCTTCATCTGCCTGCATATTCAATAAGCCAATCCTCCAATTATTGTTCAGTTTCCCACTTAATCGTGCGCCAAAGTTGATCTTGTTCTGAATATTGGTACCCGTTGTCTCATCACGTGATACTCCAATTCTTCTTGAAAAAAACGGTCTCATTTGATCCAATCCGAATTGTGCGAACAAATCAGCATTTTCTAAAAAGAACTGTCGTTTTTCTGGGAAGAATATCTCGAAACGATCCAAGTTCGTTACCTGCCTGTCAACTTCTACTTGCGAAAAATCAGGGTTGACTGTCAAATCTAAATTTAAAGCGGGGCCGATACCTACTTTTGCGTCAAAACCAAAATTTCCTTCAGATTGTGCAGTGGCGGGTTCTGCCGTATTATCTTCACTATAATTCCCTGCTAAATATGGTATCAAGGATATATTTGAGCCAGGACTTCCCAAAGGTTCGTCCCAAATAAGTTGACCAGTATGTGCTTGTGAATAAAGCCTCAAATTCCTAGGTATTGGACTCCAAGTAGATCTTTCGCCAGTTTCACTGTCTATTCGGTAGGAATGAATATTCCATAGTGCACCGCCTTCTTTAAAACGGATGCTCGTAAAAGGGATCGCCATTTCTACCATCCAATATCCTTCGTGCTGAGTGGCTATTCCATCCCACTTATTTTCCCAATCCAATGACAAATCTCCCTGCTGTCCACCGCCATTTGATAAAAGACCTTCCCGTCTTACTCCAAATGGATTGATGCCAAATTGGAATGCATTAGTCTGATCATCGAAGGTGTCAAACCCAATTACAAACATGTCATTACCACCACCTCTAAAGTCTCTTCTTAAGGAAGGAGTGACATAAGACCTAGGGCCGGGATTAATCATTTTGGCACCGATGTATAAATATTTTTCATCATAGGTGAACCTGAGTTCCGTTTGTGAATTGGCTAGTATTGTATCGGTTGGGAATTGTTGATGATAATCCTTTCCTATTTCGGCATTTTGCCATGATGTCTCATCTAAGAGCCCATCTAGTTTGATGGCGTCTGTTGCTTTTTGAATATGTATCTGTTTCTTTTCCTTTTCCTGCGATTGCAAATTGAAAGTAGTCGAAAAAATCAGTAAAAGAATGCTAAAAGTGATCCGCATAGTATAGAAAATAATAGTAAGAGTACTGTATAAATTACCGCAATCAAAGTCTCAATAACCCTTTCTGATGAGTGGTTCAATTAGTTGATTTGTCTAGTATATAATGGGATGAATAATATGATTTGAGAGTACATAAAATGCTAGATTTGTAAAAAATAAAACTGAATGAGAGTTGTTAGAGAAGTTGAGCATGCAAAGTGTAAAATCACGATCTTTTCCTGGAATCTTAAATATTTGATCAAGTTGGAAAAAGGACCTTACGAACAGACGTTTAAGGTGAGTGAAATGGATGTAACTGAGGCAGAGCTGGATGAGATATTGTCAGATGATTTTATTCAGGAGGCAGTAAATCGGTTTGATGGAATGCATGCTTCCCTTCAAAAACATTTAATCTAGAACTGGGCCTTTTTTCAAGGTATAGATTGCATAATGATTTGAGATTTATACAGTATTTTTGTTAGTAATTCATCAAAAAAAATCTATCATTGCCCCTTGAATGTGCAAAATAACATATTGATTTCTGGACTTGTTATTTTATCGATCTGCCTCGTTGCTTTATTATTATGGCTTTTGAAGAGAAGTCGTGATTACAAGATTGAGAAAAGTAGATTGTTGAGTGAAAAGGTGGAGATTAAAAACAACCTAGACCTCATCCTTAATCATACAACTGACTTTGCGTACAGGTACAATTTTAGGGGTCAATTCACTTACGTTTCCAGTAATGTTAAACGAGTGCTGGGATATGATCCTGAAGTTGAATCGTTACATTATTCACAAATATTTACTGATAATCCTCTAAATAAAACTGCGGTAGAGATTATCAAGAAGGCATTCGAAAAGGGTACGAATTTAATCGAACCACATTTTGTAGAAGTCAAGGACAAGCAAGGAACGCTACATATGCTTGAGGTGTTTGAGAGTGCAGCCACCGATGCTTCAGGGCAAATAATGTCGGTCTCTGGGGTGGCTAGAAACGTAACCAATATTTATAAAGCGGAACTGGATTTAAAGGAAAGTGAACGTCAACAGTCACTGATACTAAATGCAATTCCCGACCAAATGTTTACTCATGATGAAAACGGGGTTTTCTTGGATTATCAATTTTCAGAACTGAATGGATTTTTTGTGACTCCCGAAAATTTTATGGGAAAGAAGATTGAAGATGTCTTTCCCAATCCGCTCAATATCAAGCTAAAAGAGAGTTTAACCAAAGCTTTTTTAACTGGGAATGTGCAAACTGTTGAATATCGTATGGAGGTACATAAGGAAATAAGGTATTATGAAGCACGCTTTGTAAGTTTAGCTGATGATCGGGTGTTGAATATGGCACGAGATATCACAGCACAGAAAAAATTAGAAGAGGGCTTAAGAGAATCGAAAGAAGCTGCTGAGGCTGTAACTGAGGCAAAGAGTAATTTTCTAGCCACTATGAGTCATGAAATACGAACACCCATGAATGGTGTGATAGGAATGACCAGTTTGTTGGCGGATACGCAACTCGATAAAGAACAAAAAGATTACGTAGATACGATTAAAGCCAGTGGTGATACACTATTAAGGGTAATCAATGACATCCTTGATTACTCTAGAATTGAATCTGGTAAAATCTCCTTAGAAGATCATGTCTTTGGTTTGAAGAAGATGATTGAAGAGAGCATGGGCCTAGTATCCTATGAAGCGGAGAAAAAGGAAGTTGGTCTGAGCCTCATTATTGACAATGATGTACCTGAAATCGTATTGACTGATCGTGCTCGGTTGAGGCAGATTTTATTGAATTTACTTTCAAATGCTGTAAAATTCACTGACACTGGTTTTGTTATTGTAAGAGTGTCTATAGAAGATGAAAAGAAGAATACTGCTACTTTAAAGTTCGCTATTAAGGATACGGGTATTGGTATTCCGGCTAAAAAATTAAGAGGGCTATTTGCGGAATTTACTCAAGCTGACTCATCACATTCAAGAAAATACGGAGGTACAGGCCTAGGGCTGGCAATTTGTAAGAATTTGGTCAAACTCTTGAAAGGCCAAATTTGGGTGGAGAGCACTTGGAAAGAAGGTTCAACATTCTATTTCACGATTAAAATCAAAAAATTATTAGGGGCTAGCAAAATTGTATTGGACCATGTTCCAACAACAGATGTTAATAATGAAGATCCATTGCCTCTTGTTATCTCTAATTCTTATCCGCTTAAAATTTTACTTGCCGAAGATAATTCCATCAATCTAAAATTGACAATGATTGTGTTGGAACGCATGGGATTTGTTCCAGACATAGCTAAAACAGGTAAAGAAGTAATGGCACTTGTTAGGCGAAATGAATATGATATAATATTAATGGATGTTCAGATGCCAGAAATGGATGGGATTAAAGCAACTGAACTGATTGGTGAAATGCAATTGGAGAAAAAACCTTATATCATCGGTGTTTCTGCGAATGCATTTCATGAAGATGTGAAAAGGGCAAGGGACTCAGGAATGGAAGATTATATTGTTAAACCAATGAATTTTGATGATTTAAGAAAAAAATTACTTCAAGTTGGACAGCGAAATTTCCCGTTTGTCTCTTAATTTCGTTTACCAATTATTTTTATGAACTACTTTATTTCAGCTATAGGTACCGATAGTGGTAAAAGCCTTTTTAGTGCCATAATAGTTGAAGCCTTAAAAGCTGATTATTGGAAACCAATCCAGGCTGGTAGCCCAGCAGATACATCATCCGTTAGAAATCTGGTGAGCAATGCCACCACGACTTTTCACCCTGAAGGCTGCGTGTTAAAGACTCCGGCTTCGCCACATGCCGCTGCCCAGATTGAAAATATAACATTGAAGGCTTCAGATTTCTCAATACCAATGTCCGATAGGCCAATAATAATTGAAGGTGCTGGTGGATTGATGGTGCCGATTAATGACAAGGAATACATTGCGGACTTCCCTCAGTTATGGAAAACTCCCCTAATTCTCGTAGCTAATTTATACCTAGGAAGCATTAACCATACGCTGTTGTCAATAGAGTATTTAAAAAATAAAAATATTGAAGTTAAAGGCATTGTATTTAATGGTGAAGCTAACCCTGCAAGTGAGCGGATTATTTTACAGCAGAGCGGCTGTAAAGTTTTATTAAGGATTCCCAAATTGGGAAAGGTTGACAAGGCAGTTGTGAAGGAATTGGCGGAAGAATTATTAAAGAATTGGAATGAGTAATTGGATACAAAAAGACGAGCAATACATCTGGCATCCCTTCACTCCATTGAAAGGAATGGAAAAACCTTTGGTGATAAAAAGCGCAAAAGGAGTGAATCTTTACACAGAAGAAGGGGATAAGATAATTGATGCTATTTCCTCCTGGTGGGTGAATATTCATGGGCATAGTCATCCTAAAATTGCCGAAGCTATCTATCAACAAGCTGCTGAACTAGAACATGTGATTTTTGCCGGGTTTACGCATAAACCAGCGATCACATTGGCACAGCGGTTGATAGAGATACTCCCGGATAACCAATCAAAAATATTTTTCTCGGACAATGGAAGTACAGCTGTTGAAGTAGCCATTAAAATGGCTTTTCAATTTTTCTATAATAAAGGCATAGGAAAAAAGCGAATTATAGCCATCGATGGGTCCTATCATGGAGATACTTTTGGGGCCATGTCGGTAGGGGAAAGGGGCCCGTTTACTGAGCCTTTTAACCGCTATATGTTTGATGTTGATTTTGTCGATTTTCCAACGCCAGAGAAGGAGAATGAAGTTTTAAGTAGATTCAAAGAGCTGATGGCATCTGGAGTTGTTGCGGCATTTATCTTTGAGCCAATTGTTCAAGGTGCTTCAGGAATGAGGGTTTATAGTAAATCATTACTTGATGAAATGATCGGATTGGCCCAGAAGTATGGTGCGATCTGTATTGCGGATGAAGTCATGACTGGCTTTGGTCGCTTAGGGACCTTATTTGCAGCCGACCAATTAGAAAACAAACCTGACATTTTCTGTTTGTCCAAAGGGTTGACGGGAGGCGCCATGGCAATGGGAGTGACTAGTTGTACTGAGGTGATTCAACAAGCCTATCGATCGAATGATTTAATGAAAACTTTCTTTCATGGTCATTCATTTACCGCCAACCCAATTACATGCGCTGCGGCAAATGCTTCTTTGGATATATTGTTGACAAAAGAATGTAAAGAAAATCGTTCAAGATTAAATCAGAAGCACAGCTCATTCCTTTTGGACCTTGAAAAAAACGAAATGGTGAGGAATGCAAGGGTGATGGGAACGATACTCGCGTTTGATTTAAATACAGAAATTGAGACCTCCTATTTTAATGAGGCTCGGAGCCATTTATATCCTTATTTCATTTCAAAAGGTTTATTAATCCGGCCACTCGGAAATGTCATTTACCTTATTCCACCCTACATCATCTCGAATGAAGACTTAGATTTTATATATTCAACAATCTTAACATTTTTGGAGGAGTACAAATCTATGACTTTTAACCAACATGATTAATCAGCTATGAAAAAAATCATCTACAGTCTTTTACTTGTTCTATTTGCCTTTGGCGCCCAAGCCCAAGATGTTGCCTATTATAAAGTGACAACGATGCGTGCGGCCCCAGGCAAGCTGCTTGATCTAATTGAGATTTTGAAGGAAGATATGAAAAATCACAAGGTTTATGGGATGCAGCAACCGTTTTTAATGAGACATTCTCAAGGAGATCAATGGGATTTATTGCTGATCTATCCGATTGGGAATACACTTGGTGATTATATGACGGATGCTGGACTAGCGCAAAGGCGAAAGTCGAGAACTCAGGATCAAGCTCATGGAAGTGAGTTTTTTAATTTTATTTCCTTTCAGGAAGAACAGATAATAAAAGGTCCAGCGATCAATGAGTTCAATCGAAGGTTCACCACTTTTAATTATTACCATGTTGAAATATTCCAAGCCTTGGCGGGAAAACAGACTGAGCTAGTTGAGCAGCGCCAAATGGAAAACGTGTATTTGAAGGAATTAAATAGAGATGAGAATTTCATCTTCACTAAGGTTTTGGGGGGAGAGGCAGACCAATTCACAATTGGCTTTTACGATGACATTAAGCATTATGCGGCCGCTGGTGACATTCCATTTGATGTAGAAGATGCAGCAGCAAAGAAGGCTGGATTTAAAAGTGTAAATACGATTGGCAGTTATTTGAGGTCGCTCTTGTTAGAACATCATGACACCCTCGCTGGTGCTGTAAGAGCGAATTGATCACCTAATAATTGTGGACCAAGACAAGCAAGCATACAGTTCTCGATTAACAACAATTCTCACCATGATAGGTGTTGCTGTTGGATTAGGCAATGTCTGGCGGTTCCCTTATATGATGGGCAGTTATGGGGGTAGTGCTTTTCTTGTAGTCTATCTAATATTCACAGTAGCTTTTGCCATTCCAGCATTGATGGCAGAGATCGCCCTTGGTAGAGAAACGGAGGGAGGAACGGTTATCGCTTTTGTAAAATCCTTTGGTAAAAAATGGGGAGGTGTAGTAGGGTTTGCCCTCATGTGCACCATATTGATCGCTACGTCTTACTATGCTGTCATTATCTCTAACGTAGTATACACCGCTGGATATGCTATTTCTTCGGGTTTTAAAGGTGATCACATTGCCAATCACCAAAGTGGCCTTGCTAACGGAGGACTGCAGTATGGAATAGCCATATCGCTACTTTTTACCGCTCTTTTTGTAGTACATAAAGGGCTGAAGAAGGGAATAGAGTGGTTGAGCAAACTCTTTGTGCCATTTTTCCTGCTCGTCATTATTTACCTTATCTATTATGTTTTCACACTTCCCGGTTCTTGGGAAAAGCTGATGGTCTTTCTTAAGCCAGATTTAGGAGCAATGACAATGCAACAAACTTTTGCTGCGCTGGGTCAGTCCTTCTATTCTGTAGGGCTTGGAGGAACCTTCATTGTGGTGTATGGTCGTTATTTGAAGAAGAATGAAAGCATTCCTAAAATTGCAGCTTATACTTGTCTAGGGGATGTCGGAGCGTCCTTATTAGTGAGTTTGTTTTTGGTTCCAGCTATTCTTGTTTTTGGTTTAGATATGTCATCTGGTCCCGGACTGATTTTTAGCACCTTACCTCAATTGTTTGGCCAAATGCCAGGAGGGCAATTTGTAGGAAGTCTCTTTATGATTGCCCTGTCCTTTGTTGCGTTTTTATCAATGGTAGCGGGTTATGAAGTTTTCACTAGCAGTGTGTCTACGGAAGTGCTCCCAAAAATGGGAAGGAAAAAGATTATTCTTACGGTTGGAGTTATTCAAATGGTTTTGATTGCACCAACCACATTTTATCCCTCATTGATTGGTGTTTTAGACATGATATTCGGTTCAGGCATGCAGGTGTTGGGGAGTATTCTTTCCGTTATAGGACTCGTTTGGGGCTTAGGCAGGGTGACTGCCATTCGACAAATATTCACCCATTCGCCAGATTCCAAAGTAGCTGCTTATAGCATGACTTGGTTAAAATGGGTAATGCCTATTGTTTTATTAACCGTGCTGGTGGGATATATCTATGGGGTTGTAGTTGGTTGATTAAATATTACACAGAGTCATCCTCTGAAGACTCTGAGAGAGGTTAGAAACTATTCATAATTCACAAACACCTTTAATAAGCTCTACATCTCCTAGTGTTTGCCAAATTGGATTACCAAATTCCTTTGGTGAAAATCTAAAGATGATTATAGACTTCTTTTTCTGGTCACAATAATGTTCTTCTATCAACACATTCAGCGTCATTGGCTTTTTAGTATAACGAGTATCTATTGTTTCAACCTTGCCGAAATAACTGGAATTAACGTTAGCTTTATCATTTGTAGTCAAAGTCACTACAGTTTTTCGTTGCTCTCTTTCGTTATTTAGGTTTAGTAAGCCATCAAAATAAAGTTGCAAATTATTCTGTAAATCAACTCTTCTTATTTGCTCATTGCGGTCGATATGCCAGGCAAAAATGTATGACCAAAACTCAGGGCTAGCTTCCTTACCCCAGCCGGGTGGAAATCTTGCATCCTCTATGCCTACATGTTTTATTTCTTGAGCGAAACTAATAGGGAAGACGAAAATTTCTTTGAACCAACTACTGTCAGTTTCAAATAGATAATGAGACTCCGACTTTTGTGCATTTAATAAGATTGATTGTGTGAATAGAAATATAATTAGAACGGCAGTTTTGGTCATTTTAGTTAACTAGGTTTAAACATAACTCTTGCTCAGCGTGACGCAGAGAAGGGCTGAGGTAACCATTCCTAAATCTAATGTCTTATGCCTAGTATTATAAATACGCTATCTGCAAGGCTTATTCTTATAAACTTTTACTAACTGAATTTTTATTCTTTTTCCATTCGGCAAGTCTTTAAACCAAAAATGGTATAAAGAGGACAAAATCTAACGATACTTGTTAAAACAAATACTACTGATAACACTAAGAGAACAAGTCCGAGTGTACCCATTAAAATGTTTGTGAAATAGAGTGCTCCAATTGTTGCAGCAATTATTATTTTAATAATTCTGTCTGCAGATCCCATGTTTTTTTCATTGCTTTATTTTTTCATGATTAAGGGCTAATTTTTTGAATTAGTAATACCAAAACATAAACTATCAAAAGGCATGTTAAACACACTCCAATCAGTTTAATGAATTTGTTATTTTTCATTATTGTTCGAATCTAATCATTATAGAATAACCACCTATTGACTTTTGTCACATAAGGAGTGTTTCAAGACAATTCTGATAAAAAGGAATTAAATAATTACAGCCTGAATCACTGTTTTATTTTCGAATAACCTCCGTCTACATGTAGTATTTGACCTGTTGTCCAAGATGATTTTTCACTTAATAAATAAACTGCTGCTTCAGCAATGTCTTTTGCCTCACCTACTTTCTTTAAGGGGTTTTTTTCAGATTGTAACTTCACTTTTTCTTCACTGTTCAAGAATTTACCTGCCAAGTCGGTATTAGTTAATGATGGTGCAATAGCATTTACCCTTATGGTTGGTGCCAATTCTGCTGCCAGCGACCTCGTAAGCCCCTCTATGGCTCCTTTTGACATCGCAACTTGTGAATGGAAATTAAACCCGTATTGGACAGCGATAGTCGAGAAGAGTACTATCGAAGCAGCCCGACTTTTTCTAAGTCTTGGTAATAATTGTTGTATCACTTTAGTTGCACCCAAAACCTGTAGCTTATAATCCTGGATGAAATCTTCTTCTTTAAAACGGTGAAATGGTTTCAAATTGATGCTTCCAGGACAATAGGCTAAACCATGAATTTCTTCTGGGAAGTCATCGAGGTTTAAAGTATCAGTTAATACATTGAATTTTTGATATTTTATGTTTTCATGATCTACTACTGCATTTTCATTAAACGTAGTGAATACAAATGATCCTTGAGCTGAAAGTTCGTTTACTAATTCTTTTCCGATCCCTGAAGAACCGCCAATAATAACATAGTTTCTCATTTATTAATATTTTCTATTAGGTATGATTATGGAGTTAATTTTACTTACATATATATACTTTAAAACTTAATCCAAGTTGCGGTTTTTAGAAATATTTATTCCCGTTTTGGATTTGAATGATTTACGAAAATATTAAAAGCCAGCGTTTGAATATAGAGACACTTAACGGACTGATACATGAATAGCCCTTTGAGGAATGTTAAAGTTTAAACTAATTAATTGTCGGCTTTAATCCTGAAGCGATAGATTAATTCTGCTCTAAAAAGTAGGCCGTCCTCAAAGTCGCCATTGAGTTGCGCTCTGTCGTCATTAAAACGAAATGCTGACAATCCCCAAGTCACGCGATCTTCAATGTCATATATCCGATAATTACGTCCGATCGAGTAACCAATTTTGGTCTTTATGAGAATGTTTTCGCTTAAGCCAAAATGTAGATAGGTAAATAGCTCGTTTGTTGCTTTAGTCAGATAGTTGTCAGGATTGCCTTGGTAAGGTTCGTTTAAATGATAAGAGCGGACGAAAGCCGAGAATTCTAATCCAACTTTTAACCAAGGACTTGCACGATAGTTGGCGTCAACAGAAAGCGGAAGGTTCACATTCATTTCGAACTTCTGACTTGGACTCAAATAATAAAACCCAATCAGAGGGACAAAGAATGGCCCGAATAATTCACCGTTATAATACATGCCAAATTTCCAACTGAAGTTTTCTGTCTTGTTATATTTTAGCAATGCAATTGCACCAAACTGAAAGTCTTTTACGCCAATTGCCTTAAAGTCTGAAGATAGTTTTGGTAGCAATAAGTAGGTACCTGTCCATTTATCATTGTGCTTATAATTGATTCCGAGCCTTGGGTTGATGGTATAAACAGAAGTCAAATTTGGTTCAACCGGATTCACATCAGTTCTTACGCTTTCACCATAAAGGCTAAAAAGTAAAGCATGGCCATTTTTAATGGGAACGGGTACATTTAAGTCAATGCCAAACTCTTGGATTCTTGTGCTGTTGGTCAATGTATCAAACTGATTGACCGGAGTGTTCGCATAAAAGACCTTACCAACATCTACATATTGCTGTGCATTGACAGCATGGGTTGAAAAGAACAATAGGTACGTGATAACTACTCCTAAGGCTGAAAAGTACTTGTGCATATCGGTAAATAAAGCATCAATATAATACATTTCATTTGCTTAGAAACAAAAAAGATTTCCATTTGGAAGCCTTTAATCTAAAATCTATAATCTAATGTCTCGGTTCTAAATACTCTGAGTGTTATCAAACTTCTCTAGGTAGTCAGCAACCCTGCGTACAAACATTCCGCCCAAAGAACCATCAACTACTCTGTGGTCGTAGGAATGAGACAAGAACATCTTATGTCTGATGGCAATGGCATCACCTGTTGGAGTTTCAATAACCGCTGGTTTTTTAACTACAGCGCCTAGAGCCAAAATACCAACCTGAGGCTGCATAATGATCGGTGTGCCCATTACGTTGCCAAATGAACCTACATTCGATACTGTATAGGTGCCACCAGAAAGATCATCTGGAGTTAATTTGTTTTCTCTGCCTCTTCTGGCCAAGTCATTTACTTTCTTGGTCAATCCAGACAAATTGTATTGGTCTGCATTATGGATGACAGGAACAATTAAATTTCCTGAAGGAAGGGCTACAGCCATTCCAATATTAATGGATTTTTTCTTTATTATTTTAGTACCATCCACCTGAATATTCATCATCGGATAGTCCTTTATGGCTTTAACCACTGCCTCAATAAAGATTGGTGTAAATGTAATTGGCTCTCCTTCTCTTTCCTTGAAACTGTTTTTCACTTTGTTTCTCCAAGAAACCACTCCAGAAACATCTGCTTCCACGAATGAAGTTACATGTGGAGAAATCCTTTTAGAATCTACCATGCGGCCCGCAATCAACTTTCGCATACGATCCATCTCAATGATTTCATCTTCACCAGATACTGATACAGGCATAGGCTGAGGAGCAGGTACTGGAACTGACGTAGATGGTACTGCGATTGGAGCTACTCCACCTGCAGGACGGTTTTTCACATAAGCGAGAATGTCTTTTTTAGTCACTCTGCCTTCACGACCCGAACCAGGTATCCTTTCAAGTTCGGTCATTGCAATTTTTTCTTGACGCGCTATATTCATCACTAAGGGAGAATAAAAGCGATCAGAAGCAGGAGCATCCAAAACAACCTCAGCTGTTTTTGTAGCTTCTTGTGCTTTAGCCACAACTGGTGCAGCCGCTACTACAGGTGCTTCTTCCACGACATCATCGGAAGTATCAATTTTGGCAATAACTGTTCCAACAGGAACTACTTCACCTTCTTTAACTAAAATCTCTTTTAATATGCCACCGTGAGTTGCTGGAACTTCTGTATCCACTTTGTCAGTAGCTACTTCAAGTACGGACTCATCAGCTTCAATGGTGTCACCTTCTTGCTTTAACCAGCTAAGAACAGTTCCTTCCATTATACTCTCACCCATTTTGGGCATCACCATCTCTACAAGTGCCATATTTACTTCTTTTATTAAATCAATTCAATTTTAAAGGGAGACAAAAATAACTCTTTACCAAATATTATCAATGTTTTAGAGGGTTAAACTTTTCCTAACCAAATTTAATACTGATATTTCTGTCAATTCAATATTTAACATCCTATTTTGTGTTAATTGCAGCTTTTTAGTTACGGTTTGTTTGCCATCTGCATAGGCAATCCAAATTGTGCCAACTGGTTTTTCTTCAGTTCCACCATCTGGACCCGCAACGCCACTACTAGCAGCTCCAATATCAGCGTTGAATTTCTCGCGCACTCTATTGGCCATTTCTATCACACATTCTTCACTAACGGCACCATACTGCTCAATCGTTTCTTTTTTGACACCAAGTAAATTAATTTTCAGTTCATTGTGATATGGCACTATTCCCCCTTGAAAAAATTTAGAAGAGCCCCTCACTTGTGTGATCTTGTGCTGTAAGTAACCACCTGAACAGCTTTCTGCAAAAGCGATGGATTTATTTCTTTTAGTTAATAGATCACCAATTGCTTCTTCCAATGATATTTTGTCGTAACCAAAAATATATTTTTGAGCTATTGGAAGGATTGAATCAATTTGGGCTTGGACTGCTTCAATCAATTCGTTTTCATTATCTCCTTTAGCTGTAAGGCGTAATTTTACTTGGCCAACACTTGGAAGGTATGCCAGTGCAATATTTGAAGGTAAATTTTCTTCCCAATCTTTAATTTTTTCTGCTAAAAAGGATTCTCCAATACCTACAGTTTTAATAATTCTATGATGAATAAACGGGGTGTTGAAATATTCTTGAATTTTTGGTAATACAGAGGCATGCAAAATATTCTTCATCTCATAAGGCACACCGGGCATCGAAACAAAGATTTTACCATTCCTTTCAAACCAAGTGACAGGCGCAGTTCCTAATTCATTTGGCAGTATTTTCGCATTTTCAGGAACTAGAGATTGCTTTTTGTTTGATTCATTAAAAGGAATACCCTGTGACTCGAAAAAATGACGTACATGTTCATGTACTTCTAGGTTTTGGACAATTGCACAGTCAAAATACTTGGCCAATGTTGGCATAGTAATATCGTCATTAGTCGGTCCTAAGCCACCTGTCATTAGCACTAAATCAACCCTAGCTTCAGCTTCACGGAAAGCGGTCAGCATCTGCTTTTCATTGTCGCCAATTGTGGTACTTCTAAGTACATTGACACCAATTTGATCCAATTCTGCACTCATCCACTGTGCATTTGTGTCTGTGATTTGTCCGTATAGAATTTCATCACCAATCGTGATGATTTCCGCAAGTATTTCTTTCATTACTAATTATCAGCTACCGAAATTGATTATTACGTTTTTTTTTAATGCGAGGACAAATATCTTAAATCTGCGCTTTGTATCAACTTTATTTGATTGAAGTTTAAACTATGACTTATCAATAAGGTCTTAAATGGGTGGATTGTAATTTTGAGTTGTTCTATGAATGGTTTTTGATTGTAAGTGAAATATAATCCATAAATCAATACATTTGCGCCTGCCTGTATGCAGTAAGAGAGAAAAATAAAATTAAGAGAGAATGAAAAAAGTATATGTGTTTGCCTTGATGGTATTAATTGTGATTTCGGGCTGTGGGAGTGATGATACACCTGAAGTTAATTTTGTTGATCCTGCATTGGTTGGAGTTTGGAAAACCGTTAGCATAATTGCATCCAATTGTGAAAACGAGGAGAATAATTCATCTGAGATAAACATGGTCTGTACTACCTTTGAGTGCATTCAATTCACATTTGATGATGAATCTATTTTTATAGGTAAAACCGTATTTGACAGTAAGGCTTCTGAGGTCGATGGAACTTACTCTGCAAGTGAAGGAATCTTGACGATTAATTCTGGTACTGAAATACTTATGGGAAGTTATACGGTAACTAATAACCAATTGGTTTATACTTATGAAGCAAATAACTGTGACGTAGAGTTAACAATGGATAAGGGTTAGACCTTATTTAACAGGATCTCGATAGTTTCGGATTTTAAAAATTGAATTACTAAGGGGTGACTCCTGTTATTCTCAAAATCTTAAATCAACTTCATGAAGTATCTTGCCCTATTTTTCTTACTGCTATTTGTTTTTTCTTGCCAACCATCCTCAAATGAAAGCATAACACAAGAGTCTAAGGAACCAGTTTTAGGCACTCATCATTCCGTGTCATTTAAGAAGGTTTTTGAGGCGCATGGCGGTTTTGAAAACTGGAATTCTAAACGTCAATTAAGCTTTGAGAGGAATGATGAAAAGCATTTAATTGAACTTAGAAACAGAAAAGTGCTTGTTAAAGGTGCAGATTGGACGATAGGCTCAGATGGAGAGAACGTTTGGATTAGCCCGGCTGAGAACAGTTATCGTGGAGATGTACGTTTTTTTCATAATCTTTATTTCTATTTTTTCTCAATGCCATTTGTATTGGGTGATCCAGGTATTTCCTACGAAGATCTCGCTGACAAAGAAATATTGGGGCTAAACTATGGTGTTATAAAAATCTCCTATGGAGCTGGGGTTGGGGATTCTCCAAAAGACAATTATATTATCTATTATGATAAATCAACTTACCAAATGGCCTGGTTGATGTACACCGCCACTTTCAGAACTCAGGTGGCAAGTGAAAATTTCAGTTTGATTAAATATGAGGGTTGGAATGCAGTTGATGGAGTGAATTTGCCATCGAAATTGATCTGGTATGAGTATAAGGATGGTGTTGTTGGGAATCCAAGGAGAGAAGTGCCATTCGAAAATATTATGATTAATTCGGAAGTACCTGATAATAGCCTTTTTACAATGCCCGCAGATGCAAAGAAGGTAGAAATGGCTAGTACTGATAATTAATAGTAAGAGTCAATCTCTTGACCGATTCAGTTGTTTATTATTTTGAAAGGTCAGGTCTTTTTAAATACAGCACTCGCAATATGGCCGCCAAAACCAAAGGTATTGCTCATTGCATAATTCACGGTCTTAGCTTGTGCTTTACCTAAAGTGAATTCGAATTTATCCTCAAACTCTGGATCAATATTCTTAGTGTTGATGGTAGGAGGAATGAGATCTTCCTGTGTTGCCTTTATACATGCAATGGCTTCCACAGCACCTGCTGCTCCTAATAGGTGCCCCGTCATGGACTTGGTGGCTGAGATATTGAAATCAGGATTATAACCAAAAAGGCGTTTTAATGCGATCAACTCACTTGGATCTCCCATTGGAGTTGAAGTGCCGTGCATGTTAATATAGTCAATGTCTTGAGGCGCAATGCCGGCATCTTTTAATGCTTCTTCCATTCCTAAAAAGGCGCCTTCTCCTTCTGGGTGGGTGCCAGTCAGGTGATAAGCATCGGCAGCCATGCCACCACCTGCAACTTCTGCAAGAATAGTCGCTCCCCGGGCTACAGCATGCTCATAAGATTCTAGAATTAATGCCCCAGCACCTTCGCCCATTACAAAACCATCCCTTTCAACATCAAATGGTCTAGACGCGGTGGATGGTGCGTCATTTCTTGTAGACAATGCGCGAGCAGCATTAAAGCCGCCAATCCCTGATGGGTTGATTGGGGCTTCTGATCCACCAGTGATAATCATATCTGCTTTCTCCCATTTTATATAATTCATTGCATCGATTATTGCAGTGTTGGAAGTAGCGCATGCGGAAATGGTAGTGAAATTAACTCCACGAAGTCCATATTTTATGGAGATCAATCCAGATGCGATGTCGGCTATTATTTTAGGAATAAAAAAAGGATTGAACCTAGGGACTTCACCGTTTTTGGCGAATTCCACTACTTCCTCATGGAATGTTTGGATTCCTCCATTGCCTGAGCCCCAAACAACTCCGATTCTGTTTCTGTTTAGTTTTTCGAAATCAATGCCTGCGTTTTGAATGGCTTCTTCTGTGGCTACCAATGCGTATTGAGCGTAGGGGTCAGCACGTCTGATTTCATTTCTGGTTAAGTGGTTATTGATATCAAAATCTTTGATCTCACAGGCAAATTTTGTTTTGAACTTAGCCGTGTCGAAATGAGTGATTGGCGCTGCTCCGCTTTTCCCAGCCTTTAGGTTAGTCCAAAAATCATGAAGGTTATTGCCAATAGGAGTAAGTGCTCCCATTCCAGTGACTACTACTTTCTTGGTCATTATTTTATTTTTAATTCGTTGTTAATTTTAAACTCGATGCTGTCCATCACGTCAAGAAAATATATTTTATCATCCATTGCCTTAGCCAGCATAATGCCTCCTTCAATCATTGCAATGATCGTTGTACTGAATTTGTCTGCTTTGACAACGGACCTGATTTCATCGTCCAATTGGCCCTTTCGAATTACAGCACATAACTCATTTTTCCAATTTAAAATGCTCCGCTGGACCTTGTCCTTCATCAGGGGGGAAGTGTCATCTACTTCTATAGCAGTATTCAGTAAAGGACAACCTCCATTATCGGCTAGTTGATCGAAATGTGTTCTGTAAAAATTCAATAGCGCAGTTAATTGAGCTAGCGCTCCTCCTGTTGTGCTTATCGCATTGTGCACACCTCTTTGAAGTGGGCGTATATTATGTTCATAACAAGCTTCTGCAAGCTTGTTCTTGTTACCGAAGTTGCCATAGATCGCACCTTTGGTAAGACTTGTTACTTTTTCAATATCAGACAGCGCTGTCCCTACATATCCCTTTTTATTGAATACAGGGGCTACCTGCTCAATGATGAATTCCTTTGTTCTATCAGATTTGGATTTCTTGGACATTTGAGTAAAAATATACCAATCGGTATAAAAATGCAATGGATTATTGAATAATAAATTTCAGTTAGATTTATTTGGATGGTTTGATTCGCCAACATTGATTTACTTTCTTCGTTTATTGAATATAAAAGCACGTCTATGAAACTCACATTAGCTATTGTATGCTCATTGTTCTTAATAACTCAATTTGCTTTTGCTCAGGAAAGGAATTGGCAAAACCCCATCATTAAAGGCTATGGTCAAATATTAGACCTAGAAAAAGTGGATGTGAAGCCTGATCCGAATATGGAATATAAGATTCTGATCGAGTTGGTTTTTGATATGGACAAACCTGAAAGGACAAACTTCTCAGCAACCAACGTTGCGCGTTTAATTAACCTGCACGCCATTGGGGGTGTGAAAAAGGAAAACCTAAATGTGGCAGTTGTAATTCATGCAGCTGCTACAAATACCGTCATTAATAATGAGGCGTATCAAAAGAAATACGAAACCGATAATCCTTATCTGGACTTGTATAAGGAGTTATCAGAAGCTGGTGTGGAATTGATTGTTTGTGGACAATCACTGATGATGTATAGAAACGATGCTAAAGATGTGGTTCCTCAAGTCAAGATTGCGACATCTGCGCTTACGGCTGTGAGTACTTATCAGCTCAAGGGTTTCGCTTATTTCAAGTGGGACTAATCCTTCCTTCAAAGATTAATTGATTTATTGTTAAGAATTGCTTCTATTGTGTTTCCATTAGTCAATTATAGAAAACATGATAAAACGCAACACTTTTTTACTATCTCTAGCCTTATCATTTATGGCCAACTTATCTTTTAGTCAAGGCAGAATTAATCCAACTATTAAAGGATATGGCGGTATTTTTGATGCTCCCTATGCTGTAGAAAAGCCTGATCCAACGATGCAATACAATATTGTAATTGACATTGCTTCAAATGATGCGGAGCCTGATGGTATAGCATACTCCTTAACTAATGTTGCTAGATTAATGAATCTACACGCAATGGGTGGCGTACCAAAGGAAAATATGCGCGTAGTATTAGCCATTCACGGAGGTGCTGCATGGTCTGTGATGAATAATGAAGAATACAAAAAGAAATATGATGTGGATAGTCCTTATTTAGATTTGTTTAAGGAGTTAAAAGCAGCAGGAGTTAAAATGTTTGCTTGCTCACAATCGTTACGAGGTAGAAGTATTGATCATACAAAAATGGTCCCGGAAGTTGGAGTGGCTACTTCAATGCTCAGCGTAATGACCACTTATCAACTGAAGGGTTATGCTGCGTTGAAATTCTAGCTACAGTAGAGTGCATAGTTCCTTCACTTTGTTCAGGATAGAAAACTGTGAGAACTTCGTTGGGTTGTTTTATGATGAAAAATGTTTAAAGTACAGGTAACTGTTTTCCTTTTCTGAGCAAAGCGAAGAATCTTTTAATCTCTGAATTTTAAAAATGAAAAATCAATGAGTTGGATTAAAACAATCCCCTTCGAAACAGCCACGGGAAGGCTGAAGCAACTTTATGATCGCGTAAAAGGGCCAAATAATAATGTAGACAATATTATGGCAGTGCATAGCCTTCGTCCACATTCGATGGAAGGGCACATGCACATCTATAAGTATGTTTTGCACCACAACGGGAATACCTTCCCAAAATGGTATTTGGAAGCCATTGGAGTATATGTGAGTATGCTTAATCAATGTGACTATTGCGTAGACCATCACTACCAAGGCATGCGCAGGTTGGTCAATGATGAAGAACGATCAGCATCAATTCAATATGCTTTTGAAGCGCGTAAACCTGAGAATGCATTTGAAGGAAAGGAATTGGCTTTAATGCAGTATGTCGAGCAGCTTACCCTTTCGCCATCTACTTTATTAGAATCAGATATAGCTTCGCTACGCAATGCTGGAGCTGACGATGGAGAGATATTAGAGGTGAATCAAGTAGTTGCATATTTCTGTTATGCTAATAGAACAGTGCTCGGGCTTGGCGTAAATACCGAAGGAGACATCGTGGGACTTTCACCAAATGAAAATGATGACCCAGACAATTGGAATCATGCCTAGGAGACATTTTGTAAAATAATTTTCTTGAATAATTCCTAACATTTATGCCACAATTGGATATTCATCCAATGTGCTGGAAAGTTTTTTAGCATTTTCTGGCAACGCTGGTAAGGGCGTTTTTACGGGAAAAGAAATAGAAGCCATTAAGTTGGCAGTTTCAGAAGTTAATGGCTGTGAATATTGCCAATCGGCTCACACTGCATTGGCTAAAATGAATGGCTTTTCGGATGAGGATGCTATCCAAATTAGGAGGGGAGATATTGCTGATGCAAGGCTGAATGCCTTGGTGACTTTGGCATAAGATGTTGCTAGAAATGCTGGCAGAGCGAGTGCTGAATCAAAGGATCGGTTTTTCGATCAAGGATTTGATGAAAAGGCACTTATTGAATTGGTTGCTGTAATTACTGCGGTGACATTAACTAATTATACGTTTGGACTAACACAAGTTGACATTGATTTCCCAGTTGCGGCACCTTTGGTTGAGGAAGTGGCTGTTGTTTGAGTTGAGCGATGAATTCCATTGGAATTCGGTTTGTTGATTGATGCCTTGGTGAAAGCCAAGGCATTTATTGTTTAGAACCTATTAATCACTTTCACTCCAATCCCATGAAATTCATTCATTTTTGGTAGGAGAGCAGCACCTTCTTCAAGCGTAATTAAATCACCAATCAGTTTCTCAGGTTCTAGTAAACCAGTTTTGATCATGTCCATCATTGCTGGATAGCAATGTGCTTGCATGCCATGACTACCAATAATTTCAAGCTCATTGGCCACTACCAAATGCATCGGAATTTCTGGTAGATAATCATCGCCAGCCATCAATCCTACTTGGATGTGTTTTCCTCTTTTACGCAAATTGGCAATAGAATTGAAGCAAGTAATTTTGCTGCCTAAGGCATCTACTGAAACATGTGCACCGCCTTTTGTGATTTCCCTGACAGTTTCAACGGCATCGACCGTTATTGCGTTTACCGTATAATGTGCTCCAATGGTTTTAGTGAATTCTAATTTGTCATAATCGATATCGATGGCAATAACTTTTGCGCCCAAAGCATTGGCAATCATGATAGCTGAAAGCCCTACACCACCACAACCGTGCACTGCTACCCATTGTTCTGGCTTCACCTGTCCTTGATGTGCTACAGCTCTGAAAGAAGTGATAAACCTGCAGCCTAAACTTGCGGCAGTCTCAAAACTTATTTCTGTTGGGAGTAGGACCAAATTGGTGTCTGCATAACGGATCCCGACATACTCAGCAAAACTGCCCCAATGAGTAAAACCAGGCTGGAATTGAGTATCACAAACCTGATGATTGCCAGAATTACATTGTTCGCATTTTCCACAACCGCTTACAAATGGAACTGTAACGCGATCACCTATTTTGAATTTAGAAATGCCTTTGCCTAATTCAACAATCGTTCCTGCTAATTCGTGACCGGGTACATGTGGTAACTCAATGTCTGTATCGTGACCCACCCAGCCGTGCCAGTCAGAACGGCAAAGACCAGTAGCTTCAACTTTCAGGACTACACCACCTTCTACAGGTGTTGGGTCTGGAACATTATCTATTGAAATCGGCCCTTGAAATTCAGTATAAAGCGCAGCTTTCATCTCAATTCAATTCGTTTTTAATTTCAACAATCAATAACCTGCAAAATGCTAATAGTTTATCTACATCTTTAACATGATCAACACTTAGTGCCAGTTTATAGGATAATCGACTTCGCAGTTTTGTATCCAAAACAAGACTTTTTATGTCATGATCGATGGTGTTTCCTGTGACATTTAGGCCTTCATACTTCCCCATGAAATAGGGGACATCAACATTGTCTACAAGGTAAGAATCAATTAGATTTTGTTGGATAACAAGTCTGTCTGCCATTGTGTTTTCATTCTCGTCAATGAAGGCTTCCAATTGCATCAATTTTTCTTTAATGCTTTGGTTTTCTATAATATTAATTTGTCCTCCATTTTTCAATTCATAATAAGTCAAGAAGGTTGGAGTGGTTACATCCATGGCGTATACTACCTCCCAAAATATCGAGTCAATTTTTTCATTATTAAGAAAAGGGCTTAGCATTTTGTCATTCAGTAACGAGTTTAAATCATTGATCCTCAAATCCTCTTTTTTATTTTTTGTTTCAAGCTCTTGGATAAAAAAACCAAGATTAGTCTTTAAGGCATTCAAGATGACTTCTTCTTTATTACCATCTAATCTAGTCTGGTTCCAATTTTGAAAACCAACAGCAAGACTAATACCTAAAAAGATCAAGACGATCTCTCCTAAAGCATATTTCCAATTGAGTTTTAGATTCTTTTTTCTGATCATCTAATTATACTTTTCGAATTCATCAAGTACCTCCTTACATTCTTTAATTAATGTCACTATTTCTTCTTTTATGCCCCTTGCTATTGCCGCTTTATAACTAATTATATTTTGGACTTCAGGAGATTTTAAAATTTGCAAGTGATTTTTATTTTGTGAAATGTGTTGGGTGCCTAGTTTATAATATCCCTCATGGAGTCTAGGGAAGTCGAAATACTTCAGGATGACTGGGTCAATATTTTTAATTTGAAGGTCTAATTGTTCGTTGATAGACTGAACAAAGGATTGAAATCCTGTCTCCAAATGCCCTAATTTCACTTTCATCGATTGATCTCTAATTAAATTGATTTTGCCAGAATTTTTCAAGGCCTCATAGGAAGGGAAATTAGCGCTGATGGTACCAAAATTGAATAATCCATTGTGTACCAAACTGTCAAATTCATCCAGCTTAGCTATAGAATCAAGTGCATGTTCTTGAGAAAGTGTCAGCATAAGATTCAGGTAACCGTCTTCACGCTCTATGAATTCATCAAATTCAACGATCACTGTTTCTAATCCAACTTTCAGGTCATTCTGGGCTATGATTTGTTCTTGCTTTAATAATCGATTTTGATTCCAGTTTTGAAACGAAATGGCAAGACTAATACCTAGAAATATGAGTATGATCTCTCCTACAACGTATTTCCAGTTTGGTGAGAATTTTTTGGTCGACATCTAGAAAAATACGCATAATCAATTTATGACTGCTTATCGTCTGGAAGAAATAATTGTTTTGGAATTTATGTAATTTGCCATAACTAAAACAACTAACCATGTACAACGGCTTACTCCACGCACATTCGGCAATTCGCTGGGTTGCATTAATCCTTATAATTTATTCAGTATTCAATGCCTTGATGAAAAGAAAATCAGGTGATTTTACGGATGGTGATAGGAAACTCACTTTGTTCACATTGATTTCTGCGCATGTTCAAGGATTGTTAGGCCTTGTACTTTATTTCATTAGTCCAAAAGTGAGTTTTGCTGAAGGGTTCATGAAGGACAGTGTGCTTCGCTTTTATGCCATGGAACATATTCTATTAATGGTTATTGCCCTTGTACTAATTACAATGGGTTATTCTAAAATGAAAAAGTCTACAGAATCGAGTGATAAATTCAAACGTATCTTGATTTTTTACGGAATTGCCCTTTTGCTGATTATTGCAGCTATTCCATGGCCGTTCAGAGATTTAGGAGCTGCTTGGTTTTAAAAGGGCCTCGTCAAAAGGGACTTCTAGTTTTATGAGATTCCTTTTGACTACTACAAGTAAATTCGACTTGTTGGTATACCTGTTTAAAGTAAATCAGGATTAATTTCCAACGATAAAATTCATTTTCCCCACTCCTGTATTTCCAGAATTTTCATTGAATGCAGTAATGATAATTTCATAATTACCGCTTTTTTCAAGTGCAAGCTTGCTTAAAAAAGTACTTGGTGTTTCTGATATATTAAGGGTAACAGTTTTTACTTTTTCTCCATTAATTTTCACATTGGCCTCTACCAGAATTTGATCACTGTCCCAAGTTCCTCCTTTGGTGATTGGACAGCCACACATCATAACGACATTAGCCTTGATTTCAATTGTCTCTTGGCTGGCCAACGAAATCCGTGAATGTCTTTGTGGTGCAATCACATCAATTACAAATCCGGGTATCTCTAAAATAACTCCTTCACCAACGAGGTCTTTTCCGGGCAAGACCCATAATTGTGTTTGTGCAACTACTTGAGCGTTTTTGGCATTGGCAGGAGCAAGGGCTTCAATGGTTACTAAAGTAGGCTCATTGAGTGAAAGTGTCGCTTCGAATTTTGCCGTTGCATCATCCGAAATCCCTTTGTTTCGAACATGCGGTTCTTTCATGATAAGGGTGGTGTTCCCCGTGCTTCCTATCGTAAGACCTTTGGCTAGCAGCTCTCCGGTGTTAGCATCCTTAATCATGATTAAGGCACCACCAATTGACGAACCGATGAATTTGGCATCTTTTGCTTTGGCACGGACTACAATTTTTGTTTCCTGGGCTTGAATTGAGAATGATAGGATAAGGAGGGCGGAGAGAAGTAATGTTTTCATGGTTAGTGATTTTGTGTAAGGTGTAAAGTTACCGTATCGACATTCTCATGCAAATATGGGCCTCCAAAAAAAATAATCACGTAACGTCATTCCCACGATCCCGATAGCTATCGGGAGGAATCTCCATAGCTACTCATTAATTTCTTCAGAAGTAGAGTTTAAATTTCAAACCATTGTTTTAACTTCGAACCAAACAATCGTTAGGTATGAGTTTATCCCCTGAGAAAAAGCAAATATTAGATAAAGCCGTTGAGGCCTTACATGGCAGAAAATTTCATTCACAATACCCTGAACACCCTTCTCCAAAAATTTATGGAGAAACGGCTGATACTGATGGACTGGAAGCTTTTAAAGGGTTAAGAAAGGGCAACTTTGAGGAATTGAAGCAGGAGGGTAATGATACTTGGATAGGGGAAGAAGAATCTCCTTATTTCATAGAACCAGTTGGTGCAAAGTATCCTGTTTTTTCGAATGATGAATTGATCAAAAGGGCGGACAAGGCATTCCATACATGGAGAAAAACATCTGCTGAAGATCGTGCTCAAGTATTGATTGATTCTTTAGAAAAGTTCTCTAAACGATTTTTTGAAAATGCTTATGCGACAATGCATACCACTGGGCAGGGCTATATGATGGCTTTTCAGGCGTCCGGTCCGCATGCAGCAGATAGAGCATTAGAAGCAATAGCCGCTGGTTATGACGAGTTAGGTAGATTTCCAGCAAAACAAGTTTGGGACAAGCCAATGGGCAAGTTCAATATTGTTTTGAACAAAGAGTGGCGCGCTGTACCTAAGGGTATTGGCCTCGTGATTGGTTGTTCAACATTCCCAACATGGAATTCTGTTCCAGGAGTTTATGCTGATTTAATGATGGGTAATTCTGTTTTAGTAAAGCCGCATCCGGGAGCTGTATTACCAATGGCCATTGTAGTCGCTGAAATTAGAAATGCTTTAAGAGAAGCAGGATTTGATCCAGACGCTTGTCAGTTGGCAGTTGACACTCAATCTGCTCCAATTGCAAAAGAATTAGCAGAAGATGCTAGAATCAAATTGGTTGATTTCACTGGTAATTCAGAGTTCGGATCGTACTTAGAAACATTGCCTAAAGCAGTTTTCACTGAGAAAACAGGCGTGAATTCAATGATCTTGGATTCAGTAGCAAACCTTGACAAAGCAATACAGAATATTACGTTCTCAGTTGCATTGTATTCTGGTCAAATGTGTACTGCACCTCAGAATTTCTTCATCCCTGAAGAAGGCGTTAAAACGCCTGAAGGAACGGTGAGCTTTGATGAAGTTGCTCAAAAATTTGTTGACTTTACCAATGGACTGATTGATAACCCAAAGGCGGGACCATATGTGTTAGGCGCTATTCAAAATCCTGCGACCTGCGAGCGTGTTCAAAAAGCTTCAGAAATAGGAGGTAAGCTTTGGATGGATACAAGATCAGTCGAACAACCAATTCCTTATTTTAAGAATGCACGATCTCAAACTCCTGCAGTTATTGAATTAACTTCAGCGGATAAAGATAAATTCTCAAAAGAGATGTTTGGACCTATTGCCTTTTTGATTAAAACTAAAAACACAGAAGAATCAGTAGCGTTAGCCAAAGAAATGGCAGCAACACATGGCGCTATTTCTTGTGGTGCTTATTGCACAGATGAAGCTATGAAGGAACACATCGCTGATGAGATGTCGCTTGCAGCTACTCCTGTTTCTTTCAACTTATATGGTGGAATATATGTAAATCAGAATGCTGCATTTTCTGATTTTCATGTGACTGGTGGAAATCCTTCTGGAAACGCTTCTTTCACAAACCCGGATTATGTGAACCGTAGGTTTACTTGGGTAGGAATGAGAGAACCAGCATAACATTGAAGAATTGATAATTAAGAATTAGCAATGTAGAGTTACTGTTTCTTAATTTCCTTTCTTATAAATGACAAAGTCGTATTCGAATTTATGGCGATTGTCAGAAGTATTGTGAACGCGACTGACTTCCTTCCATTCGGTTTTTGAAAATTCAGGAAAGAAGGCCTCGGCATCTTCAATGACTGTTTTCACTTCAGTGATAATCATGTAATCAACCAAGCCTTTTTCTAGGGCTTGATTATATATTTGAGCACCACCAATCACCATTAATTCATCGAGTCCTTTTTGCTCTGCAATAGCGACACCTTCTTCTATGCTATTCACAACATAGTGGCCTTCTGGAACCTGGTAATCTTTGTTTCTGGTGACTACAATTGACGTGCGATTTGGTAAAGGTTTACCCATAGATTCATAGGTTTTTCTACCCATGACCATATGATGGCCAGTAGTCGTCTTTTTGAAAAACTTAAAATCATCAGGCAGGTGCCAAAGCATATCGTTGTTTTTTCCGATGGCATTATTTTCAGCCTTTGCAACTACAATTGTCTTGATCATAATTTTGCCCCTCTTAAAAATGATTCAATATCCATTCTCTTTTTGCCTTGCATTTGCAACTCGGTAATCGCTATTGGACTGCCTCCCGTTTGAATATGTAAGAAAGTCTTGTTGTCAGTTTTATATTCACCAGGAGCGCCCTTTATTTTCTTTAATTCTGTTTTTTCACTACCGAAAATTTTAAATACTTTTTCACCAATAGTTGTCCAAGCCGCAGGGTAGGGAGATAAACCTCTGATAAAATTGTAAATTTCCTCAGGTGATTTTGTCCAATCTATCTCACACGTCTCTTTGAAGATTTTAGGGGCATGTTTGATTTCAACTGACTCATCCTGCTCGTTTTGAGGATAAGTGCCGGTTTGAATTGCGGCAACTGTTTTAAGGACGAGCCCGGCTCCTTTCGCCATGAGTCGACCATAAACAGAGCCTACATTATCATCTTCATTAATAGACTCTTTTTCTTGAAAAATAATACTCCCCGTATCTATTTCATGCTTTAAGAAAAAGGTGGTAACACCTGTCTCTTTTTCTCCATTGATGATTGCCCAATTGATTGGTGCTGCTCCCCGATATTGTGGCAATAATGAGCCATGCAGGTTGAAAGTGCCGATCTCTGGCATATCCCATACTAGTTCGGGTAGCATTCTAAACGCCACTACAATTTGAAGATTAGCGTTATAGCTCCTTAACTCTTCTAGAAATTCTGGACTTTTAAGGTTTGTAGGTTGTAATACAGGAATGTTTTGGGCGACAGCATAATCTTTAACCGGTGAGGTGGTTAGTTTCTGACCTCTTCCTTTGGGTTTGTCTGGTACAGTAATAACGCCAACTACATTAAACCCATTCTCCACCAGAATTTGCAAACTTGGTACAGCGAACTCAGGCGTACCCATGTATATAATTCTTAAATCTTGCATTTAATCAAAGTCAGGATAGAGTAAGTATTTTTTTCTCATGGCTTTGTATTCATTAAGCCTTGGTTGCCATGTGGCCTTGATTTCAGCTTCTGACATTCCGGATTCTACTTGTTTTTGAAAATCATCTGAACCTGAAAGTAGTCTAATATATGACCTGAAAAAGGTAGTGTCATCTTTAAGATCTTCATGGTAATCCAATAAATACCTCAGTGTTAATTCTCGTTTAGCTTTTTCATTGCCAAAGAAATAACCGTAAGATTCTTTGCCCTCTAGAGGAGGGTACTTCGATCCAGCATTGGGTTGCGGAGTGAATGTATAAGTGCCCTTGGAATATTTAGGATGTCCCATCATTTCAAAAGGGTGGTCTGTCCCTCTGCCAATACTTACTACTGTACCTTCAAAAAGACCTAGTGAAGGATAAAGCGCTATGGAATTATCGTTTGTTAAATTTGGTGATGGTCGTACTGGTAAGGAATAAGTTTGATTATGGTCCCAGCCTTGCATCGGAATAACAGTTAAATCACTTAGCATCCTATTGGCTAACCAACCCTCTTTATTGATCATATTGGCTAATTCGCCTACGGTTAGTCCATGCACCAAAGGAATTGGATGCATTGCCACCATACTGCTAATAGATTCATCTCTCACGGGACCATCGACATACATGCCATTCGGATTTGGCCTGTCTAATACAATGACTTTAATGTCATTTTCAGCTCCTGCCTCCATTATCAAATGCATGGTGCTAATGAATGTGTAGAATCGAACCCCAACATCTTGAATGTCAAATAATAATATATCAACATCAGCTAATTGTTCAGGACTTGGCTTCTTTGATTTACCATAAAGTGATATGATGGGAACTCCCGTTCGACTGTCTTTACCATCGGGTATGTGTTCTCCATCTGGTGCTTCACCTCGGAACCCATGTTCAGGGCTCATGGCTTTTACAATATTGATACCTCTGCGGATTAAGGTGTCTGCAAGGTGAGTTTCACCTATCCTAGAAGTTTGATTTACTACGAGTGCCACCCGTTTTCCTTCAATTAACGGAAGGTATTCTTCCATTCTGTCAGCACCAACCTTTAATTCCTGCGGAGATGAGCATTGACTAAAGATCAAGAAAATTGAGAAAATTAAGCCGATTCTATTCATTTGTTCGTTTATCTTTGACGTAGTTGGGCAAAGCCAAAATTAACTATAATCTTGAACCTCCCTTATTTCATAGCAAAAAGAATCAGTGACCCGAAGCAGGGGAATTTTTCTTCAACCATTCAAAAAGTTGCTGTTGCCTCTGTGGCCATTGGATTGGCCGTCATGATTGGTGCATATATGATTCTTGGTGGTTTCCAAAACACCATTACTGACAAGATTTTTAGTTTCTCAGGTCATATTCAAATCACTAAGTTTTCTTTCTCAAATTCTGTGGAGGAAGACCCTATCAAACTGGAGCAGGAAGGGATGCAGGCGATAATTAAGAATTCGCACGTGTCACATATTCAAGAATACGCCCATAAGCCTGTTTTGCTATCAAAAGATGATGAAGTGTATGGCATCGTGGTAAAAGGAGTTGCTGAGTCTTTTAACCTTGATTTCTTTGAGAAATATCTGGTTGAAGGAAGATTTATAAACTTTAATGATTCCGTTTTTAGCCCTGAAATTCTTATTAGTAAAGAAGTGGCGGAAGATATGATACTGAAAGTGGGAGATAAGGTGGTTGCCCATATCATACAAGACCCACCTCGAGTAAGGCAATTAACAGTGGTCGGGATTTATAATACTGAATTGGATGATTTCGATAAAAAAATCATTCTCGGAGATATTAAGATGATTCGTGGTTTGAATGGTTGGGAAGCTGGTCAAGTTGGTGGCTATGAAGTTTTTGTGAATGACTTTTCCAAATTGGAGGAAGCTAATAATGAACTCGCTGACTTGGTTGATATAGACCAGACAACTGATATGGTACCAGAGAAATTCGTGCAAATATTTGAATGGTTGGCATTATTGAATCAGAACAACTATATCTTTTTAGCACTCATCCTATTTGTGGCTTGTTTTAATATTGTATCAGTACTCTTTATTCTGATCATGGAAAGAACACAGATGATTGGCATGTTCAAAGCAATAGGAGCGACAGATTCATTGATTAGAAAAGTGTTTTCCTACAATGGTATCCGCCTAGTTTTTAAGGGAGCAATTTTAGGCAATATTATAGCCATCTCATTTGGAGCAATTCAATATTACTTCAAACCGATTTCATTGGATCCGGTTCATTATTACATGGCTTATGTACCTATTGATTGGGATTGGACAGTGATTCTTGGATTAAACGCCATGGTCATCGCTTTAATAGCAATAACAATATTCTTGCCTACCGCTTTAATATCACGTGTTAGACCTGTGCAGGCCATCCGTTTCGATTAGGGTTGGAGCCAATTCAGTATTTCTTCTGTAGCTCCTAAATAGGCTGTTGATCTTAATTCTCAATACTCCAAAAATTGCTTCTTTGATAATATTACCAGAGAGTTTTGATGTGCCGCGTGTACGATCAGTAAAAATTATTGGTACTTCAGCTAATTTAAACCCGTATTTCCAGGCCAGAAATTTCATCTCAATTTGAAAGGCATAACCCATGAAACGAACCTTGTCCAATTCAATCGTTTCAAGCACTTCTCTTCGATAGCACTTAAACCCAGCGGTGGTGTCGCTTATTGGAAGTCCGGTAATGAAACGTACATAATAACTTGCTAAAAAGGACAGAAGCACTCTGCTCATTGGCCAGTTCACTACATTTACACCGGTTATGTAACGAGAACCAATTGTTAAATCATTTTTCTCATGCTTACATGAGTTAAGCAAATTGATAAGGTCTTTTGGGGGATGTGAAAAATCAGCATCCATTTCAAAAATAAACTGATAATGCCTTTGCAATGCCCATTTGAAGCCGTGAATATAAGCGGTGCCTAAGCCCATTTTTCCTGCACGTTCTTCCAAGAACAATCGTCCTTCAAACTCATCTTGCAGCGACTTAACAATGTCACCAGTTCCATCAGGGGAGTTGTCGTCAACAATTAATAAATGTAATTCAACAGGTAGCACGAGAACAGCGCGAATAATATCTGCGATATTTTCTTTCTCGTTGTAGGTAGGAATTATAACTAAACTGTCACTCATTTTGAAACGGCTAAATATAATATATAAAAACGTATACCCTTTATAAGGTTTTTAATTTAACTAGATTTAACTTTTTGGGCCGGTAAAAGAGGACTAATATGTCACTTTACGAATATGATTATTTTTTGTTAAAATTCATAAATGTTAGGAATGAATAGATGTGTTTTTTTGGATAGAGACGGAGTGCTCAATGTGGAGATTGGTAGGCATATTATGAATGTTGATGAATTTGTTGTGCCAGAAGATGTCCCTGACGGTTTGAAAAGACTTAAATCGGCAGGCTATAAACTAATTGTAGTGACTAATCAGAGCGGAATTGCCAGAGGCTATTATGAAGCAAAAGTGGTAGAAGATTGTCATGAGGTCCTACAAAGTAAATCTGATAATGTATTGGATCAATTGTATTATGCTCCTTTAATTGATCATGTGAGTAAATCATTGATGCGTAAGCCAGATTCGTTGATGTTAGAAAAAGGACTTGCAAAATTTAATGGAGACCCAGCGCAGTCATGGATGATAGGCGATAAGGAACGTGATTTAATTCCTGCCAAAAAACTGGGTATTAAGGCCATGCAAATAATGGCATTGGTACCAGAAACTGATATTGCAGACGAAAGAGTGATGACCTTTAAGGAGGCCGTAGATGTTATTTTAAATGAATAATTAGATGAAATCTCATGTTCATCCTGAGTTTTGTAGTGTTCACCGATTTTTTTTTGAGTTGGGTGATTCAGCCTGCACATTTGAATCATGAAAACGACAAAAACTCTAAATATCATGAAAAGTAAAACTAAAATCATCGCAGTATTCGGGCTTCTAATTGTTTGTATGAGCTCATGTGTTTATTCCCTTTTTCCAATCTACACCGAAGAGACTTTAGTGTTTCTCCCAGAGCTAAATGGTAAGTGGCTTGAAGCCGATAATGAAGGCAACTATATTGTATTTGAATCTAATGCGGCTATAGAAGCTTCTGTTTCAATAAAAGAGAACATTGATAGTCCCAAAAACCAAGCTGAAGTTAGCCAAGAATGGTCCATAGACTTTGGTGAATATGAATTCATTATTATCAATGGTGACACGGTGAGAGATCCAGATGTGATCAAGGCTTATTGGGAAAGTGAATTGAAACAGTTGGGAAACGACCTTTCTGAAGGGATGTCTAAGTTTGCTGAAGGCTTGGCGGCAGCAATTGATGGCATTAATAATCGTAAGATTAACTTCTCACAGGATGCGAAGAGCTATACAATGAAGATCTATGATAACTATGTCTTGAATGCGACTTTTTTAGTTCATGTTGTTGATATAGATAATGAACTTTACCTTGACTTATATCCAAGCGAAGAGGTTTTTGATTTAGGCGTCTCTAATAACCTCTTTCCTGTGCATACTTTTATGAAGCTTGAATTTGAAAAGGATGAATTGAAAACTGTTCAGTTTGACCTTGATAAGCTTAATAAGCTCTTCGATAGTAATTTGATAAGAATGAGACATGAAAATGTAGAAGGGACAATATTGATAACTGCTCAGCCTGAAGAGATTCAAAAGTTTTTAAGTAAATATGCTGATGATTAGTCAGTCTATGACGAAACAACAACTTATAATAGAGCATTACCTAAATGAATTTCTTCAGGAAATTAATAAACTCAAAATGGCTTCAGCACCTGACTTTCTGGGTGCTGTCAGTCTATGCAATAGCTTCTTATTTTTCGATATCAAGTTTGTTTTCTTTTATCGATGTCATTTACGCTCTCATTTTTCATATTCCATTAATGCTAATGGTCTATCTCAACTTAAATTATCTAATCCCTAAGTTATTTCTTAATCGGAAGTACTTGGCATATAGCATTTTGACTGTCGCAAATTTAGGACTTGCCTATGCTGTGCATGAATTGGTGTTTGAAATTATGCTGCCAATGGTCCCTTCAATTTATATGGTTTCATTCGTAGATTGGAGGGTTTTAGTTCAAATATTTGGAATATACCTGGTCTTTACCACGCTCATCAAATTGTCGCGGTCTTGGTATACTTTACAGCATGTCGAAAAGGAAAACCTTTCCTGAGAGCTCAATTCTTTGAAATCGCAGGTCAATCCGCACTTCTTTTTCAATAGCCTGAATAGTATTTATTCTTTGGCTTTGAAGAAAGATGATAGAGCACCTGAAGTAATTCTTAAGCTTTCGCAACTGATGCGCTATATGCTCTATGAAGTTGGAGAAGAGAAGGTAGCACTGGAGAAAGAGTTGGAGTTAATGAAAGCCTATGTCGAGTTGCAACGGCTCAGGGCTGATGATTCTACTCTAATCCATTTTAATATTGAAGGAGACATAGAAGGCAAACTGATTGCCCCATTATTATTCTTTCCTTTAGTTGAAAACAGTTTTAAACATGGGGTTAAAGGAACATCAAATGAAGGCTTTGTTACTATCAATTTACAAATTGAAGGACAAAACCTCTCACTGAAAATAGCTAATAATAAGGGCGAAACGGACGATGTGGAAGAAGGTAAGTTTGGAGGAATAGGTATTGAAAATGTGAAAAAGCGCCTTAAATTGATTTACCCAAATTCCGAATTGATAATTGAAGACAAGGCTGAATCATTTAAAGTTGAAGTGAAAATCGAGTTATGAGTATAAAATGCATCATAGTAGACGATGAGCCTTTATCACGCGATGTGCTTGAAACCTACATTGCAGATCATCCAGATTTAGATTTAACTGCATCATGCAAGGATGCCTTTGAGGCGATGGCTACCTTAGAAAAGGAGCAAGTCGATTTGATGTTTCTTGATATTAATATGCCCAAACTGTCAGGGATTAACTTTTATAAAAGCTTGAGCCAAAAGCCGAATATCGTATTCACTACAGCTTATCCTGAGTTTGCAGTGGAAGGGTTTGAGTTAAATGCCACTGATTATTTATTAAAACCATTTTCATTCGAAAGATTCATTCAGGAAGTGAATAAGGTAAAGGAGAGATCTAAATCACCAAAGTCGGAAGGCCATATTTTAATGAAAGCAGATAAAAAGATGTA